>Ga0065711_1000381_pt1 | contig 99540 bp, 51 predicted proteins | sample Hoacrofraction12_FD_59098 | JGI IMG/M metagenome (GOLD analysis project Ga0065711, IMG submission 59098) | Hoatzin crop microbial communities from Cojedes, Venezuela - Epithelial fraction 12 v2 (version 2) | ecosystem: Host-associated > Birds > Digestive system > Esophagus > Crop | place...
CTGGACAAGGTCCTGTGCAGCCTGCTGTAGGTGACCCTGCTTCGGCGGCGGGGTTGGACTAGATGACCCACAGAGGTCCCTTCCAACCCCTACTATTCTGTGATTCTGTAACAGTGAAAGAGCTTAGACATCTTCAGTGCTGTGCCTTTTTGTGTGCTTGTGACAGAGAGTTTGTTGGCTTGAGGGTTTGTGTTACGGACACAGCTAAGCCCGCTCCAACCCTCCCAGGCTGGAGCGCTGGTGCTGTAATCCTGAACAGGATGCTTACTACTGAAAAGCACACTCTGGGAGCGAGGAGTGAAAACAACAATTGAAAGACACCCTACAGCAAAATTCATTACCTGTGGATTCAGTGCTAATGTTCCAGGGTTATACATGCTGTTCAGTATTTTATCTGCAGTCACACCAGATATGTGAGCTCTCAAGAAAACGTCTCTCTTTTCCATTAAATGTCTGGTACTTCATACTTAGACAGAAGGAAAGGCAAATAAATTTCTAAAAGCACTCTATTCCTCACTTAGCCCTTTTGTGGTAATTGAAACAGAAACGCAAGTGCATTGAGAAGGGATGCTTCTCAGTGCCTGCACATGGGCTGCCTCAGCATTGGGTTCAAAGGCAAGCACATTGCTGGTGCACAGCATGGCGTACATGGGAACAGGCCACTCGCTGGCAAGCCTTCCTCCTTTGTTCAATCCCTCTCCAGCTCAAAGGGAATTTGGGGGACTGAGAATGCAATATTGAAAAATAAGCAAAGAACTTTAATTATATACTCATCACTGTACTTTATAAATGTCAAAGAGACACTGTCAAATTCAAAACACATTTGAAAACACAATTTTGCTATTGATATTCTTTGTTTTAAAGGCCAGAAAAAATTTAAGACATATTTACTTTTCTTTGTCAATAGTGTTTATTCATTGTTAAGGATTTATACACTTAATTCGTTGTGAACAGTAAGACAAATTGCTTCTCCCTTCCTCCTCTCTTTCTACTGTTTTCTGTTTACTGGAAGTGAACAGCACAAAGCCTTTTCATTTGTAAATCTTTTATGGTTATAAACTTTAAAATTTCTTCAAGGAAAAAATTGTCTGTTTATGTTGAGGTCTTTGTCTATACCTCTCGTCCTGGGTTCGGCCAGGATAGGGTTAATTCTCACCAGAAGCCAGGAGCGGACACAGCCAGGCCCTCTGACCCAAACCGGTCAAACAAATGGGATATTCCATACCATGTGCTGTCCTGCTCGGTTCCGGGTGGGGGAGCTAGCTGGGGGCAAGGGAGTCTTGGCTCGGGAACTCGGGAACTCACTGGGCATCAGGCAGTGAGGGTTGCTCCATGCATTCTGCTGTTTGTTTTGTATATTCTTTCTGTCGGTATTGTTGTTACTGTTTGTTTCCTTTGCTGTTCTGTTAAACTTCTCTTATCCCGACTCACGAGTTTTTGCCTTTTTCTTTCCATTCTCATCCCCACCCCAGCGGGGGGAAGGGGCAATAGAGCGATGGCGTGGCCCTTTGTTGTCAGCCAGGGCCAAACTACGATACCTCTACACACAGAAAGACACAGAAATACAGAAAATAGATTTTGAACTTCAAAGACCTGATGGCCACACCAATTTCTGTGTTTCAGAGGGCTCTGATCATAAGCAGAGAGGAGGCTCCACAGCAAAGCAAGGAGGAAAAACAAATGCCAGCATTAACTTCAGTGCTTTACCTGGGCAGATGATAAGCAATCAAGGCAAGGCAGGTAACAAAACCTTTCTACAGTTATTAAAGACTTGACTAACAAAAGTGAATCAAAGAAAACTACTTGTCAACTTCAAGTGCTAGAACCTGATCTGATTCATGGTACAGCACATGTGTTGATTCAATGTCACAAAAGCAGAGAGAAATCCTTCCTCATTCATGTTGCTTCCAGATGATTATAGCAAAAAATCTGTTCCCAATCTAGTTGCAGTCAAAATGATGGAACGTTCTTTTGATTTGATGACACTAAGAGACATTAAGTGATATAAATTGGGCGATTTCATCTTTCAAAGACAGAACCATCACAAGTTTGGCGGTTGGATATAGGGATGGCCTACAACAAGGCCTGGATTAATCACTTTTGGAACTGATTTTCTCCCGACCTCTCCCAGTTCCCTCCCCTCTGCCACCAACTCAGTGAAACTGTTTCTTGGCAGGGCAGGCTGTTCCTGGCTCCCCAGCTGTGACGAACATATAGATCAGGGTGTTTCTTTACTCTGTTTATTAAAGATTCCACAAGCTTGCCCCGGGCGGGAGATTGTATAATTTTGCTGACGAACAGTACATGCTGCTCTTAAGGGCAGTGCTCCCTGGTATCCACTGTTGTTGGCTGCAAATCTGTCCCAGCATCATCAGAGTCTTCAGGTGGACTTCATCAGTTGTAGTCATCTTATCAGCTAGGCACAGCCTCTCCTAATGGCTTGATAAATATTCTGGCATCCTGGTATCACTATCAAGAGATTCAAATCATGCCCAGTACTTATTGCTGCAATTACTACAGAGTTATTGCCAATGACTCTTTCACTTATCTCTGCAACCAGAGACATTGAATAGTTCTTTTTATGTCTCCACTCCTGGTCACTGAGCGCAGAATTCATACAGAACTGTCCTCCACCTGGATGGCAAAGCATATTGCCCACGTAAAATCTGAAGAACAGATTTAGTCTGTGTGAGAAATGCATTCCCACAATTCCATCCCTAGCTTGCTAATGTAAACGTGCACTGCACCTGATATTTGAATTTCTGACACAGGAACACCTTACATCCAACTCTCTCACATGGCCACACTGTGCTTGGCATGGGCCTCAAAGCAAATGTAGGTGAAATAATTTATTTTGTTATTTTCACACTCCCTGCATCCCAAGCTAACAAAATACGTATGATACATGTTTTGGCTTCAGTTAGAGGAATATGGCGGCTGTCCTAGTGAATTTCAACCTTTCTGATGCTAAACCTTCATCTTTCATCCTCCTCCCACCCACCTGGGCTCTAGGTAAGATGTTTTTCCCCAAATAAAATGGCCATGATGCCTGTTTGAGGCTCAATGCTCTAATACCAAATTGGGGAGAAGAACGAGGTAACAAATAAAGCAGACTTTACTGCCATTTGGGGATATTCAAGTGAAATCCTTGAAGATTAAATCCTGGTGTCACTGAGAAAAGAGTAAAACTCACCAGTACAGGGAGGGTTTACATGTAACCTATGGCACTGTCAAGATTACCACCAGTTTTACTGAGATAACCAGGGCAGCTAAGGTGAAGATGTGTGGTTTTCAATTTCTTTTTTTTTCCTTTTTCAGAATGGCTCCACTCCAGCATAGGTAGACTGAGAGGAGTACCATGTGGTAAAGGAAGCAAAGGCAAAATGGTCTCTGAGGTCTGTGCTGGTGTGGAAACAATGAGATGGGTTGGAGGGGTGCGAGAAGGGTGGAGCAGAACAGCGGTGTGAGAGAGAGAAAAGTGAAATGAAACAAGATAGTAAATTAAAGGAAAAACCAAGTCAGGGAAGAGAAAAAAGAAGTTGGGTAAGATGGGAGAGAGTCAAGAAAAGAAGAAACATGTAAAATTGAAGCCAAAGAAAAATACAAAAAGTAGGTGAAGAAATAAGGTTTAAATTGGAGCCTTTTTCAATTTCATGTGAAACTAGCACAATACACCATGTACCTCAGCACATGACATCATGTGGCCACATGCATGACTGACAGGTTAATCAACTGACATCACCAGAAACAGACACATAGAAGAAAATCGTATTTAAGCTGACAGGATAATTACTTTCACCATCCCTCATACAGGCTGCCTCAGGCAGGAACCTGACTCCCAGACCAAAAGATAGGCAGAACTATCACCACATATAGAAGTATTTTTCTCCCTTATTACATTCTGAGGCATTTCTTCCATTCTTTGTGTTCGAAAACCATGAGAACGGAATGTATTCTATGATCAACATGTAGCCAGGATGAGTATTTCCAGCACCAGAGAATCATTTAATAACATCTGCAATCAAGATGTCTCGGGAGGAGGTTTGTTTTTTTTTTTTAAATCTACACCCTCTGCAATCCTTGTGGTTGATACAGAGAGCTGTTTATATTACACAGGAGTTTCACTTGAAGAATGGAAACAGGCACTGGTATAACCAACCCTTCCCTTCCTTCCAAAGCTTCCTGTTGTGATGGGACCCAGTAGTGAGAGATGAGAAAAATTGCAACTACGCTGTGGGAAGCCCCTCTAAGTTGTGACTACTCGGTGCTTTTCAGATCCAGACACAGTGTGAACACTGATAACCATCATTCGATGATTTGAGGTGATAATAATTGATGTGCCACGTTCAATTGGAGTTCTGGTAGTGCCTTTCACTGTCACTAGAGTTAAGACCTGCCTTTGATTATAAATACATTAGCTAGCAACGGAAGCGATGCATTATTACAAATCTCATAAAATAAAAAATACTATAGTGTCTGTGCACAAATAAGCTATCTGAAATTTTTTCCAAATTCAATCTGTAGTGTAGAATGTGTAAATACAGTAAAATAGAACAGTGAAATTAAAGAACTACCAGCTTAAATCAGCTTGTGTTCAAGCATCTACCTTACTGTTGATTTTCTTCATGTGCTCGGAGAGGTGACATCTTCCAGCTGTGGAATGTCCCACATGTATTTGATGTTTTGCTTTGTCCAAGGTTTAAGTCAAATTGCCTGAGCAGAAATGATAGACACTGAGGCTGTCACTGTGTTTCCGCAACAGCATCATGCACAGTGTCTCTTGCTTGCACGGGATAGGTGCTAAGTAAGGAAATGCATGTGGTTTTCATCCTTTTCTGTAACAAAGAACCGTCTTTGACTTGATTCTCCCACCAGCTGCTTCCCATGCCCCATGCAGATAGGGATACCTACCTCATTCCCCGCGTGCTTCCAGCTCCTCCTGCATACCCCAGCCCTCCCAGCTCTGCCTGCACTGCTCAGAGAGATCCTCAAAACATTGTCCTCACCCTGGACTGGTGCCACAGCAGCTTGACTTGAGATGCAGACAGACAAGGAAGTCTTGTCTAGGCAGAAAACACCACCACCATCCCCAGCAAATCAGTCAGGCTCTGGGATAGGCAAACCTCAGTTGCTTTTCCTCTCTCCACTTCAGCTCTCTCCAGAAATTCCTTCTGAATAATGAAATAGAGAAAAACAGCCTTGTTATGAGACTGCTTGTCCTATCAGACACTACAGAACTGCAGAATAGTAGGCCCTTCTTTAACACACCCATCCCACCACCTGCATCTAAGTTTAGCCTTTATAATCACACAGATCCGCCTTTCAGAGAGCGGGGAGATGGGCTCGGAAGCAAATTACAAACCACAGCAGGATATTTTCTCCACGTAAATGTTCTCAACCTCAGAGTGATCAGCCAAGCCTTCGGAGAGATGCATCACCAGTCAGCATGTCATGGCAAAATCAGACAGTACAGAGTGTTCGGCTGTTTATTCAATATATTTGAATAACTAGTACATTCAAGAAACCATGCTGCTGCTGCTCTCATGGAAAAAAAAGAGCAAAAGGCTAACTTTGCCAAATAAATTATGTGTTGCGAATTATTCTTTTTCCTCAGAGCTCTGTGTGTCCCAGGAGTAAAGAGCTAGCAAAGAAACTCTTTACCCAGGCAAGTGGTAACTTGGTAAACAGGATTTCCAGCTCAGAATTCAAATGTGAGGACAAGCAGAAGTATCTTGTTTCCAAAGTGTACAAATACAGGCAGTAGAGACCCTTCAGGAAAAAAATGTGTAGAGGACATAAAGGACACTCAACACAGAACCTTCCTTTCATCAGCTATTTTCAAAAATTATGAACCCCAAGTTAGAATTGTATGCACATTTACGGGGATAGAGAGCATTTTCTCCGTTTCTGTTGGCTTCAGCTTAGGTGTCACTCCATGATCCAGGTGTAATATTGCTGAAATTCCCTGGCCTTTGCTTGAAGGCCTGAAAGTTGCACTCCCTTTCCTTCTCCATAAAAACATCCACAATGAGCTTTTTGTGGGGACTTACACTCTTTTCCTGTTCAAAACTTGGTTGCTATGTGAATGTCTTGTTTTTGACACCTCAGATTTCCTACACAGCCAGTAAGTGGAATTTACCCATTTGTGATCTAAGAGGTAGCAGCTATGAGAACTCCTAGAGATAGCCAAAGTTTTCTGAATGCAGCAATTAACTGTTTCCCAAGGGAACCACTTCTTAGATGGTTTTTCACTAAACATCATGTTCCCCCTGGACTTTTAGACCCCTTTCCTTACCTTTTCTTCTTGAGTAGATTTCCTCTTTTGCACCACTTTTAGCTGACTGTCTTCCTTCTAGCTTCTATATAGGTAAAGAGTACCTGTACTCTCAATATATTTCCCTACTACTTTACTTTGCTTTCCCCTTTCCTTTCCTACCATTTCTTACCCAGACCAAATGCAGAGGGAGAAAGTCAATGACAAAAATTACCATTTTGTTCCTTGCCTTGCACAGCTCTTCGAAGTCTGGGGCCATGCTCGGTGCTGCTGGTGGATAACACAGAGCAGAGCATACATGAGTAGCCAGGGTAGTTCCCACAGTTGTGATGCCTCCAGCTCCAGTCTGATGGGATGGATATAGGTCTAGGTCACTCACAAAGTCCTGGCAAATGCAGCTTCCAGGGCCTCTTCAGAGACAGATTATCACACTCTGCTTGTTTCCCTTCTGGCCTGTGAAGATACCCTTCACGATTTTAATGACCCTGACCAAATCTGTAAGCTCAAACACTGTGTACAACACCCTAGTCTTCACCTTCCCATCCTACTTTACAGCTAAACATGATAAAATAAGGTTCTTAAGGTTTGACTCCAATGGAAGCTATCAGTTATTTCACTTTCAAAGGTGACACTTGTTTCGTAAGTGTCTCTGCTTAGGAGACTACTTCAAGATTTGGAGGTTTTTTTTAATGCCACTCTTGCAGACTGTGGTCTATATATGCTGATGTCAAGGCATTTTTCCTAAATAAGGGCTTACAGAAATTAGATTGTTTCCTTATGCCAAAGGACATCCAGTATCCTCTAGCCCATTTCATTGTATTTCACTATTCGTCTGCAACTGTGGTTCTCATTTATATAATCCTCCTGTGTGGCCTCTCCTATGCTTCCTTACACGGCTATTATCACATGCCTGCCAAGTCGGGCTCTACTGGATGGCTGATGCAAGTGGAGTTGAGCACTTTCTCTTTCTATCATCCAGTGGTACGTTGGCTCCGAAAACAAGAATATGGATTGCTTAGGAAAAAATGATCTGAGTGATTATTTTTAGCTTACTTTTCTGCTGCAATGGGTGAAGCAGCTTGCAAAAGGCATGATCACTGCTGAGCAAGAACAATGAAGAACTATTCTTTGCGTGCAGACTGCCCCACAGACTCTATCTTTGACGCCAGCTTAAAAAGTTCCCAGTCACTGGTGCATGGAAAATGTTCAGGATGCAGCAGACAGTTCTAAAAACACCAGAACCAGTCACCTGGGAAACAAGAAAAACAGAAAGTCAAGTCAAAAAGTATTTCAGCTATTAAACAAACACCACCCACCTGTAGGCGAGTGGCTAGCAGCCTGAAGCAATATGTGTAAATCCTTTTTAGGAGTTCCAATATTTTTTTTTAATGTAAGGGCGAGAATCGGTTCCTATTATATTCTCTGTGTGATACTTAAAATACGCTATGCAATGGTAAAACTACAGCCCCTACCCCAGGTTATTCAATATAATTTTTGGGTTGATGCTGAAATGAGTATGTGTTTGTGAATCAAGTTGGATAGAAACAAAAATTAATCTAACTTGATATAAAAACTCAAACCCTAGGCTCAAAATTGAGGACAAATGAGAGGTATGTTTCTCATACTTCACCCTCAGTCCAAATGGATCTGGAGCCCTGTTAGAATAATCAGTAACAGGTATTGCAGTTGTGGAAATCCAAACCTAAATCGGAGGATAACATAGGACGGCTAGGTCTGAGCTCTATTAAATGCTACATACAGAGTCAGTTACCTCTCCACTGAGTTTGCTCTTTTCTTAGATTGGTTCAGGAAAAAGTCTCCCTTCAAGTAATATTATAAATTTGCATTATTTTAAAATAAAATAAAAGTTCAAATTCTGCACAGAACAGGTCCAGAGAGAGGGGTCCCTAGTGTGAATGCCTCAGTCTGCCTGATGCAAAGCCACATGCAGCATAAAACTATCTGGGTGACATTCAATACAAGTAATCACCTAAAAAGAAAAGGTGAAACTGGTTGTCAAGGCTACTTCTTAGGCACTGAAAGTAATGGACTGCACCATGCTTAGCTACAGGCTCTCTTCAGACTGGCCAGATAAAGGTGTTTCAGTTCCTTATAGCACATTTCCTTACAGGAAAGATAAGGAAGCTGTCCCTCTGGCTGTGGGAAGGAAAAGGACTGAAATGTTGTGCATCTCAGTCCTGGGGGTGGAAAGTATGTTTGGCATGACTTTATGCTTTTCTGTTATCAGAGACAGAACAAAACAGAGTCACAGAATGATTTGTGTGCATCTGCATGGCCATGTATGGCCAAAGTTTTAAATCATTAGTTCCACTCCTGGGTGCCCCTGATTCTGGTATTTTGGGGGCAGTGGAGAGGTTATAAGTGGTCAGCCCATCTGATAATTAGGCCCCTGAGAACACCGTTCATTTTGCGTTTCCCAGAACAGAGGCACCTAACAATCACGGCACTTATGGAAAACATGGTTTAAAATGTACAACAATTGTGTTTCGGTTTATTTCAAAACGTGTGTACAAACCACAACAGAGAATTACCCCTTCATTAACACCAGTAAAAGCGATGATGATAATAACCCTTCAGTGCTGTTTCTGAAAGGGAATTGCTCAAGGTTAAGAGAGGTAACCTTTGAACTGGTGTATGTTTTCAAACCAGAAAGATTCAAAGGTCAAAGTTGAAAAGTATATACTTTAAATAGCACCAGATGGTTGTGGTGCAAACACAAGGCTGAATTCAAACTGCTGTGCAGTTAAAGCCCATGCACTCGCCAGGACCCCACGGGTGAATTACAGCCTCTGTGTACGCTGGGGCTGCCCATTATCTGACATATACCTACGCCTGCTCAGCATTCAGCCAGGGACAACTTTTCTTTCTTAATGCCTGTTGGATGAATAGGGCCAATTCTTCAGCCACAAGAGCCATTCCCAGGGTCTGTGATGAGAACTGGGTGCATATCTGAGGACAGAGGTTAGCCCACAGCCCAGTGGTTTTCAACTTTTTTGATTTGTGGAGCCCTTACTAATTCACTCGGAGAAGTGGAAACCCCAGTGAAAATTAACACATGTGGATTGATATAGAATATTTATGAGCTTGGTTTTCACAGTCACCTTTGGCAAACAATTTCAAAGTCCTCTGCAGACCCCATCACTGAAACAAAGCCTCTTTCGCACTCCGTCTAGTCGTCCCTTTGCAAAATCTAATAGTTTACCTTAAAAACATCCTCTCCCAGTACAACTACTTACAAAAAGGCATGCAGCTATACAGATTTGATTTTACCTTGAACAGTCATTTGAAGGTTAACCTAATTTCTTTTGCTCTTTAGTTCTCACATTTATATGTCAGCAGATATTTGGTTTGCTTCCTCCCCCTCTCCCCAGTCATTTTTCTCTCAGACAGCTGTGCAAAACTAGCTGTAAATTATTTGTTAATCACTCAGTATTTTTTTTTCTGGGCTTATGGTGTGGCATGATCCTATCAGCTTGTTGTCTAATCTGAAAAAATCTTTTTCCATGTGAGAAGCTTTCCATGTGTTGATCAGCTAGATGTATTGCCTATTAAACTGACAGTTAACTTGGAATAATAATCACAGTGAGGAATCCAGATGATGTGCTATGGACCCTCAGTTCTCTCCAGAACAGACTTAATTCTCTGATTTCTTATAGTCTTACCCTTGCTTAAGATGCTGAAGATGTCTACTCTATCTGCTGTATAGACCCATTAAAATATGAAGTCAGAACCAAGAGTGAAGAGCAGCCTTCTTACAAGCTCTGCAAGCTATTATCCTTTTCTAAATATTCTTTTTTTAAGTGCCACTGCTGATTTAATTTGTTTGATCCTTTGATTGCAAGCACATTGAGAAGAGTCCATTTGTATCACAGTGTTGGTGTCTCAATACAACAACAAAGACTTTGAGCACTACTGCAGTATAAATATTAAAGAAGGAGAAGAATGATTCCTAGGATGCAGCTCTTTCAATTCAAGGGGTTTTTTTCAGTACCTATCTGTGACCTTCATCGCTTCTCTGATATGATAAAGTTCACTAACAGGTGAATAATGCAATATGAAGCCATAAAATATGTAAGATTTTCATTTTATAAAAAATTATTTTGTTGGAGGAAAGCTGTAGCCTTATTCAGAAAGCAACACAGACTGAATAAATTACCATTGCTGAAAAATGATAAAACCTGTGAGTTTACAAGTGGAAATTTTATATCTCAAAATCCCTCATTTTTTTTTGTGAAATTTAAGTTCTTTGCTAGTTATTTTGCACATCTCTTCAATTCCTAGCATGAGGCCTGCATGTTTAATAACCATGTCGAACTGTGTCCTGTATTGTACCAGCCTGTTTATTCCTTTAACCAGTTGTCACACAGGATTAGAATGAAGTGATGAATTCTATTTGTCACCTAGAATTTTTGGTGGCCCAAGCTAGTCTTTATTTTGATATTTGCATATAAGCAGGGTTATTGTCACATATCTGAACATTCTGATTTTAACCCTACACCTTTCCCAAGAATATAATACTTCTGGCAAATCCACTTCTTTTGCTTTCAGACATTGCAGGACAAGAATCTTGATGCTATAGTGAAGTAAATGAATTGAGCCGTAAGTGGTTTTTTTATGAGCAATTCTGAGTTTTTTTCTGTTCTGTTCACTGAAGTTGGAACATTTTTTTATGCCAATGTAATGACCAGGGTTTTCTGCACACCTTTCAGATAAATTACACTTATCGATGGTAGGATGTCTGTTTACTCATAGAAATCCAACAACTGGTTCTTGTTATTTCTCTAAGAGAAGTTCACACACAAAAAAAAACCAGCTCCAAGCAGCCCAAACATTAAAATAACAAATATTATTAATAAATCCGTATCTTCATTATGGTTTGGACCTGCATCTGTTTTTGTTCTGGAGGTAAGCCTGGAGAAAATCCCCTGAAATGAATGGAGTTTCATACTCAAAATAAAATCACAGTAAGATCTTAATATAGCCCTGTATCTCAAAGTGCAGTGGGGAAGATATATATGATACAGATTTTCACATTATTTTATGTACTGGAACATTTTAATGTAGATAAGTAAATAATTCATATATTGTGTTATTCACCTATTCCCTATAGAATTTAGTAACTCTGAATCTGTCTCTTGAAGAAAGGCTCGTACCTGAAGTCTAAAACAACTTGTGTAGAATTGTAATCAGAGAGATTAGCTAATGTTAGCATGCATCCTTCATATCATAAACATGATTTCAAGGTTATCCAGGAATTGAGGAGAGCTAGATTTCATTATCTGACCTTCCAAAGAAATGAGCTATGAAAGGGTAGCAACATTTTTTGAATTCTATTGTCAAGCTCTTTTTTCACGTAACTACATTGCTACATCTAAGACTGTTTTCAGACTGAACATGTTTTAAAAATTGTAACACTTAATTTTTTTTCCTGACTTTATGTGTGCAAATGAAGATAGACTTCTCAGCAAGCTGTCATTTACTTGTAGGTGAATCCTAGATACCTGCTGTATGAACCTGGTGACATCACCATGAGGCAAACTGTTCCCCAAGGCTACATAAATGCTTTTGCTTTCTTTCCTGAAAAGAAAAATATTTGATACTGCTGAAGAGATTTTATACAGCACCTTTGGAATCGTGACACTTTGTTTAAATGCATTAATTATTTTAATGCATTATGTCTGCATCAACATAGCTATTTATTAGTGCAAGATGATATGTTTCCCATGGCTTTTACAGCTTCAGGTTTACAGTAAGACTGTACTGGAAGTTCTCCTTGCAAAAATGTGCACAGGATATAAGGGATAACTAAGCTGGGAAAACCATTGGTCGTTACTCTTTAAGCTCTCTGCCCAGGGCTTCTCTGTTGTTTTCCCTGGCTCCTGCAAACACAGCCTATGGCACCTTTCCAGTATCCCCATGTCAAACTGTACTAGCTTCCTCATGCTGTTTTCTTGAAGCAGCAGAAGAAGCTTCTGGTAGAAACTTTAGAGCTCCGTGTTCCTCCCACCTGCAACACCTAGACTTTCAGAACAATAGGACTGTGACACTTCAGATCCATGAGAACAAGCGGTGGAAAACAGAAGGGGACTTTTTCTTTATTTCAGCTCATAGTCTCTGAGGCTGTAGTTAGCCTCAATAACTAAGGCAGCATCTTAGTAGCTTTTTGTCTCTTCAATGCCATCTTACAGAGCCAATTTCTAACCTTAATAGAATAGGCGAGGGAAAGAAAGAAGGACAGACAGACATACAAAAACCCACCACCACTACAGGGCTGCCAACATCAGTGAGATATTTCACATTGCATTCTCTGTCCCAGATGGATCCCTTCCCATTTCTCTTGCCTTCCTTTTGCTGTACCTTTATCTCCGGCTCTTGGGAATGCAGGCACAAGATTTACATGAAGTATGACTCTCTCTTCACTGCTAGCTAGGGTCAGATTTCTTCTCCCCACATGCCTGTTGGAAATATACCTGAGTTTACATTCTGAGAGTATTCCTTAATTAGCACATTCCTCCAGCCCCACTGGTTTGCTTGCTCTTTGCAACGATTCAAGGCAGCTACAGTATTTTTTGAATCGTGTAATTTCAGAACTACCCATTTTCAATACTTCTTGTTAGATTTCGTAATATTTATGTCACTGTGAGTTTTTGATAGAGGCCATTTATGACATATTAATAAGGAAGACGACTAGCATGGCATTTAAGTACTTTTTCTATATAACATCTTTGAATTTAACTGTAACACACAGTGACTCATTGCTTGGGTTTAAGCAAACCATGACTCTGCTGTCTAAAGAATACAAATTCTACCTCTCCAGCTCAGAATGGCTCTTTACTGTGTTGTTCAATCAAAATCCAAACACATATTTTTTAATACATTAATTTTCTCTAATTTCACATCAAAGGACTTTTCTGAATACTGCTAATTGTCTTTGAAGATACTACATGTTTGGGCTAACCAATTCACAGTTTAGCTAAGTTAATTTAACTAGAGAAGTGTGTCAAAAAAGGAAAGAAAAGAAAATGGGATTACTATTATTTTTTCAGATGGCCGACAAGTTTACTATTGAAATTCATCCCACCTCTGATTTTTGTGACTGTTAGCTTATAAATATCCAATGTTTTAATTTCTTATGACTTTATCGCTAATCTCTTAATGTTTGTTTTTCCTCTAAGCTCCCACTCTTAAAGTTACAGAATTGCTGGCAAATCCCCACTTTCCATTAAAAAAGAAAGCATCTATTTTGCATTGCCTCAGGAAAACTCTCATTATTAATTATTTTTAATAGTATGACTTTTAAATCTGTCTCATGACAATGAAGATGTTATTTTTGATGAAGTCCAAAACGGTCTTTCAATATTTGACATTATCTTAAATAATGCTTCTTAAAGATTTAAACATGGGTGGATGAGTAGTGATAATAACAGAAGTATTACCCTAGCACTTTTGAACATTAATTATGGGTCAGGTTGACATTACACGAGCACAGAATGTAAGGATGGCCTTTCCTTTAAAAACCTTATACTCTCAATCTACGATACAGATTAATTAAAGCAGAAGTAAAAGGCAACAGTGAAATAACAGTACTGAGTGTGGTACACATAGCACAACAACAACATCACAGTTGTTAATTTTTGTAGGCATCCAAAGAGAAGAGTTCTTAAGTGCAAAAAAAAGGAAAAGGAAGAAAATGGTCCTAATAACTAAAATAATTTGGATGAACGAATGAACTCAAAGAGAGAAGAGAAAAGGGAAGAGAAGAGCATTTCCCTGTTAAATGACTACCATTTAGGCCTGTAGACCAAGTGTTCCATATTCCTTCTCCTATAGGACATCATAAAATCTTGGGTGTTGCTTTCGCAGCTGCAATCTCATGGCAAGCCACTGGATTCAGAGCTGGGACGTCTTGTCATCTGTCCCATTCTTAGGGTCTGGCAGGCATTTTGCTCTCCTGTTCTTGTGGAAGGCATCTGAGTTTTTCATGGCATGTCTCCTGCTGCTATAAAATGAAAAATATGATATCCTGCTTTTTGCTTCATGAAGCAATATCAGAATCTTCAAACCATTCTGGAGTTGCTCTTTACTGGAAAGATGAACCATTCCTTGAGAGGTGGGTACTGCATTCTCCACTGTCTGCAAGGAATGTCCTGATTGAATGATTTCCCACTGTTCATCCCCATAAAATGCCTTTAATATGCTGCATAGCCCACTAATTGAATGGTGTGTATCACCAATTAGCAGGAACCACACAACTTTGGTGTGGGTACTTATCTTGCCCATCTTGCCCACAAATGCATATCTCAGGAAATCTGAGTGTCTCTATAACCTCACTGGGAAGAGAGGCCAGGTGTTCCCAGCATGGCCTTCAGACCATTTGCTCACTGCTGTTTTGCTTCCACATCTGTCCCTTTTCCTTCTCATTCTGGCACTACAGCAGTTTTGAACAGCAGCCACTGAGGGCTCTAGACAGATTTCCTCAGCGAAATACCTTCTGTGGGGTAGGAAGCCAGGGAATGAAGCAGCAGCAAATGGAGCAGCCTGGTCACGTTCCTCCCCACCACCCTCACCTGCACACAAGCCTGTCACTTTAGCCACCACCAAAGCCCACCAGCTCTGGATGCAGAAGTCCAAGCACTGGGACTCTAGTACAGATCTCCCATATAAAATACCACTGCCAAGCTGCTGGGCCAGCTTTAGGAATGTGGTTTTAACATTCATTGTTCACTCTGTCTGTTACAGATGTGCACAGTGCAATTATTATAATGCTTTGCACATGTGGTGTTATGAAATGTGTTCCTTTAAAGTCATGCCAGTATTTTTTTTTCTGTAACCCAAATATATTATTTCTACCTATGTTCCAGTTACTTAGTTTGCCACACATTTAAAAAAAAAAAAACAAACAACTTTATAATAAAACTTAAACTATGTAAGCAATACAACTGAAAGAGAACAGACCTATTTTCTTCATAAAAGAACAGGATTTTTCATTTACATGCTTGGGGTTTTTTTACATTCCAGTTCCCCTACACAGATGCTCACACAAACATCTATCCACAGAAAAAATACATGCACATGAGCACAATTCATATTGTACAAAAGGAAATCATTCCCTAGCTGGAAAGCCATGCTCTATCCAAACACCCTCAGCTCCAGCAAATGATGTCTTTGCAATAATCACCTTCAAGCTTAACCATTTCAACTCATTATACCCAATAACAAAGCTTCATCCTTTGCTCCAAAAATTCAGCTCTCACCGAACATGGCAGACACTCATCAGAGAGACACCGCATTTACTGTGCCTTGGCAGTCCATTTTGCTTCCTCACTCTTACCATAGGGTTCAGTTAAAGTCAGTCGTAGCCAGATCCCATTTGTGGGCCTTCATGGCTCTGAGACTGACATATGGGGTCTTCCTGGATAACAACGCCTTGCTGAAACAATTGAATGATCCATGTGTGCGGGAAGATGTGGGAAGCATGAGTGCAGGACACACACCTTACACCAGAGTGAGGCACAGTCCCCTTGAAGTAGAAACTATTTGCTGAAGGTCTCATTGCATCCAGAACTACAAACAAAACTCATCTCTTTAATCTATTTCTTCTGCAATTTGTTCTCCACTTGACCACTCAACAACCGCTCTCCCTTTGCCTCCATTTCCATTCAAACATCCCACTCAGCCAGAACAAAGCTGGTTATTTCTTCAGCAAACTGAGATTAGTGTGTGCACGAGAGTGTTACTGGGTAACAGTTTAGGAATTAACCAGACACTAGAATAGGATGATCTTCATTAAGGGGTGGACAGAAAATTGGCACAAATGTGGGCTTGATTTTCCAAGTTCTTTTGTAGTCTTCTGAAGACGGACCAAGTTACTTAAAATCTGCTAGATAATTGCTAGATATAATACTAATAATACAGGCAAAGATTTAATTTTGAGCATGTAAGGTACCTTTGTACCTTCCATAGTACTGCAATGTACCTTTGGCCTACAGGTTTAGGTTTCTTTCCAATGGAAAATTGGGATGCTGTGAGAGACAAGATGTAGGTCTGTCCATCCATGTCTCTTTTCAATACAGACGCAAGCTGTGTCCATGATATACACTGGACTCAAGAGCTGGGTATAATAGTCACCAGCGGTGGCTGGCTTCCCAGATTTTAAAGAATAACATTGAATTACCGAGGCAATGATGCTGTCTCTACATGTTCTCGCTGGTCCATATTGCTTTGGAGATGCACCACTGCCAGATGAACTAGCTGTAATTTCCAATCTTACCTTCTCAGAACAGCAACAGTGCTTTGACAGTAGATACAAACAGCTCAACAAAAAGTTAATCTGTTACTGAAAATTTAGTAATGAGCAGGACCAAAATCAAGTGGGTTAAACCACAATATCCAGTCTCTGACTGGAGACAAACAAGTTCATTTACAAAGACCATCCTATTGGAACTTCACAAGAGGAGTTGCAGGAAAGTCTGATAATACTCAAAACTGGCCACCGTGGTGGTCTCCTTACACTTTATCAGGAAGGGAGACTACAGGTACAGATAACCAGCATCAAGCTGGCTCATTCTTTATCACGGAAATAAAAAGTGCCAGGGCAGGGCCCACTGCTATCCCATGATTGTGCATACAGTTAAATATGAGCACAATATCTGGCACAGTCTGGCCATGCCTGCTAGCCCATTCCCCAGCAAGTCCTCAAAATGTCTCATGGGTGAATGTGGGCTAAGGACCATTCCCCATAGGCAGTTTGGATGCAATTACTGGGGTCTGGAGGACAGGAGAGTTCAGTCCTATGGGCATGAGCCATACCCTTTCAACTGGTTAGAGGAGAGCCAGGATGCACTTTATTTCCTAGTTTAGGTGTAGCCACTAATGTCTTCAGCATGGGAGACAATGAACTCTGTAGGTCTTTGCTTACAGACAGGAGAATCCCATGTATCTAAAATAAATATAATTATTTTTCAGTAAAGAAGCAAGCCATGGTGAACATCAATTTGTTTGATGTTGTGGTTTCATTCACTCAGTTGCCTAAAACTTCAACTATTTTTCTGAAGCACATCCAGGCTTCTTTGCTGTGGAAATCTCAGAGGATCAAACTCCCTGAGGAGATTTTCAGTATGCCCTCATTCAGGCTGGGCAGGCATGTCTTTCATGCTGTGTTTTGATATTTCCACATCTTCTTCTGGCTGAACACGAGAAGCAGGAAAGCTTCTCAGAACTTAATTTAAAAGGTAAACTGAGCTCTTTTGAATTTCAAAAAGTCTCAGGATGGATCTTCTTTTATCAGAACCAGCTTATCCATTCCTAATTCAGAAAGAAATGTAGGGGTCCAGATCAAAACTTTTTGATCTGGCTTCAGATGTTCTCAAAGTTCAGGGATATTTGGATCTCAGGTTTTGGTGTGGGCCCATCTGTGACCTCCAGTGCCCTTGTCTCACCTCTTACCTGCCTTTTCTCCTACATGTACATTTCTTCTTTCCAGCTTCCCTCCCCCTCCATTGCTCTTCCAAGATTAAAGCTTTTTTTATTATTAAAAACATAATTCCTATAGGAGATAAGAAGCTCCCCAGTGTATCTTTATTAATCCTAGTTAAGATAACATTTTGAAAGCAGACAGGGAAAGAGATTTATAAAGAGCAAGAGAAGACAGTTGCAGATCAGCACAGCAGGGCCAGAATTTCCTACACTGTCTGAATTTGTTTACAAAGAATTGCAAGTTAAAAATTGCCCTGCGTGTGAAGTCCCATAGTAATGTACATTTAAACACTTTGCTGAGTCTGAGACTAGCTTATACCTTCTAGTATGTCCAATATTATGATCTTACTGTGCCTAGGAACGCCTGCCATTGCATTTTGTCTTGTGTGCAAACCTCTGTTATTTGTGGCATTAAGGTCTCGTCATTGAAGGGTGGGTGTAGCCTGTGGATTCAAAAAGGGAAGAGAGGTTTTGCTTCAGGATGGGAAACTCACAGATATCCATCAGTAAGGCAGAACGTGTCCCAAAGTTTGCTGGGATTTTTACGTAGTACCAATACTAATATCTAAATATGTGCAGAAAATGCAAACCATATAGTGCTACCCCAACACTCTGGAGTTAGAAAAACAGGCTGTTACGGGCAAAAGGAAGACATCAATATGCAAAGCCAGTAATTTATTGTTGATATAACTACAGTCTTAGCAGTCTTATTGAAGAGTTATTGTTTGTCCAGTTACCATGATACAGCTCAAATAGCGTATTGCAGTTAAAATTATATATACACAAACTTTCTTGTGCTTAGCCCCTTCGCCAGTTTTGTGCTCACTCTCTCACTTCCCCTCAGTGCCCTAGGCCTGATGGGGTCCATTGGAGCAGGGCAGAGGGAGGGCTTCCATGAGCCTTCTGTATCCCCAGCCCTTTGTTGGGAGGAGTATGATGTTGGTGTAGAAGGTTTCTTCCTCCTCCTCTGGGATTTGCTTGGGGGCATTTTTATGTTTGCTGACGTGCTGCACACCTTGCTCTTTCATCATTGGTCTGCAGCTCCATGTCATATCTCCATGCACTCCTTATTATGTGTTTTACATACGTTGAATACTTCTTGGCTCTTATCTCTACCTCTAAGACTTGCTTACACTGTGAGAAGGCTGCATTTGTTAGCTGACATCGGTAACTGGCATCAATTTATAGCCCTCGCATCTCCCATATCTTCCTTTGCCTGTGCTTCTGAGGCTTCTGCCCTCATCCTATGCCTTCTCTCCTGCTACTGCATTTTACTTCAGGTTCTAGGGTCTATGAGTTGTTTTCACTATCTATTATTTAGAAAACTTTATCTAATAACAGGTGTTGCACCTCAGAGTTGTTCCAAGATAAGCAAAAGCTAAAACCAAACAGGTAACAGTCCCCTGGTCATTTGGTAACTGCTGTTACAAGCTGAAGCAAATCTCTAGGTGGGTCAAGACAAGTCCAGACAAACTCTAAGAGGCCTGTACTGGTAGCCTCATGCAAAGTCGTGCCTGTAAAAAGCAATGGAAACACCATATTTACTGAGCACAAAGGCTACAGATATTTCTTCTCTCTGCCTACGCTCTAGCACTTTTTCTGACTTTGGCTTCCCGTGAGATCCTGGGCAGGTTCCTTGGTCCATCTTAAACCATAGAACAGAAATAAAGTATACTGTCACTTTAATACAGTAGAATGAGAGGAAAATGGTGAAATGAATCAACCGTTGTTATTTGTTCAAGGTGAAAATCTCTGGCTTGGTAAAACCAAACAAGTCAAATATGAGGAATTACATTTTTCTGGGAAAGATTGTAGGAGACTTAAGAAAACTGATGATGTGAAGGAACCATTTGTTTTCTACCCAGGTATGCATGCTGAGATGCACCGGCATGGTGGGATATCCACATTCAATTTTTCTTAAAACTGGGAACATAATAATCTACTCAAAATGGGAGGATCACCTTTTAGATACATAAACAGATAAAAAATAATTTCATTATTAAAGTACTGAGAATATTAAATCATTCTCAGAGGCTAGATGAACACTGATAAAGCCTACTTATTCTGGACTAATCTTGTGGGGCAAAATGCTCTCTAATGTGTACCAGAAGTAAGGATTATGGAGAGCACAACATATTGAAATCTAAATTAATCCTGTTTATTGACTGATAGTATGCCCTTACCCTGGGGGAATATGCCTAATTTATTGCTTATTAAATTATTTGGATTCTTTTAGGATGAGCAACTCCCCAGTTTATTTTCATTGGCTAACTGCATTGGGAAAGGAGTCATTATAAATGGGGATTATTTTGTTTTGAAAAATTATTACAAAAATTTCACATTCAGTCCATGCTGTTTAGATTGTATGCTTTTTCATACTGCAAGGAAGAGAGAATATTTAGAGCACAGACTATAAAAAATAAAAAATTAAAATAAGATGCACTGCATTGTTTCCTAGCAGACAATTGTCCCCCGAGTTTTCATCTGTTTCTGAGGCCACTCTCCCCAGAACAAATGCAGTACAGACTGGAAGAGGGGTGCTGGTACAGGGAGGGGGGAATCATTCCCAACTGCTCTCATATTCGTAGAGTAGAAAAATGGGGAAAAGTAGAAAATATTGTAAAGTCTTGAAAGACAGCTTAGCCAGTGGGTGTTACTTGATATAGCCCTTGAGGCTGACCTAGTTTTTAGTAAGGGCTCTTGGCCCCGTCTGTAGATTGGCACCCTACCATGTTTAACACTGTGCTCATAATGCAGTCTTAGAAAGATATTTTGTTAATTGCAAAAAAAAAAACAACAAAACAAACAACTTAATAAGAGAATAATAAAATAAGTGACAAAAACGTTGTTCCTGACTCACCTCTTCTCCTACTCCCTTCATGTATCTCCCTTTCACAGAATCTAGAAGCCCCTTCTCAGTCCATCTGTCACAAGGTACCATCTCCCTACTTTATTGATGTGCCCATCATATTTGTGTTGAACTGTATTCTATCAGATCTTTAAAGGGATGAGCATGCAAAACATGCAAACAGTTTGTGCTGTGCATTAAAGAGCAGTCTGCGTTGTGGTTTGCACTTCATTTTTATTTCTTCTCCATTATCTTTCATCGATAAAAGTGTGCTCCCAGACCTATATGAGGGATTCAAGTGTTCAGCAGTCTCTAGTTTTCTACAACATCTAATTTTTTATTTACCTAATAGAATTGTGCTCTTCTACCTTTTTTGCAAACCACCACTGTTAAACAAACAGTAAGGTGCTGTTAGACAATTGTTTTGTATCTTTGTTTTGCCTTTGATAGAACTTTTCTGGAAATCCTATGAAATTTAATTAAAACTGTTCTTAACTATTCAAGTCAGCATGAACTTAAGGATGGTAAGGGAAAAGCCTTGACTGCATTTGGCCTGATGGATGACACATTTCCCACTCCAAAACAATATTCATTGCCTTTCGGAGAGTCTTTGCACAATGCACAAGGTGTTCCTCCACAGGATGGATTTATGCTTGGAATGAACCAACACTTTGTCTGGGGAGAATACAGACCTGCATTGTCATACAGCCTCTTCTCCTCGTACTTTGCCTCCAGCTGGAAGAAGCTACAGAGTCCAGACTAACCCACATGAGACAGACAAACTTTTATACAAGGACTAAGTCTGGCTAATTTGGGTTTTTCAGGTCATTGGAGTTTGTTGCCTGGAGAGATGTGATCACTGCCCAGGTTATAACATCAGCTCTAGGGCTTGTGGCTGCTCTGGTAGGCAGGGTTGGACCAGGAATTTACTCCTTCCCTGACAAATGATGGCAAGTTCAGGGCACAGCTCTGGGAACCCTGCATGAAGGAGTGACTTGCATCCTGAAGATTAATAGCTCACTCTTGTCCTTTGTTCCAGGCCAGGGTTCACTTCTCCATCTTTTTGGGACAGAAGATGAGGTTTGAAAGTGCTCAGTGCACCTAAACCCTAGGAAAGCACTGATGGAATGGAAGCATATTATACACATCTTTTCTCTGCAACTAGTTCTATGATGCCTGTGAGTTAAATGAGAAATACTTCAATTATATCACTTGAAGGAGAAATATGAAGAAAGGTGAATGCAGTGGCAAAGGACTCTGAATTCATTCTGTGCTGTACTGGCAGTTCCGTGGCCTATGTACTGCCTTTGCTTATAGTCAGAGATGCAGATACTATGTAAAGTGTATGAAAATGGGCCAGGCATACAGGGATCCTTCTCTAAGTCTGTCTTTCCAGCTTCTGGCAATGTGCAGTTCAGGGAATTTCTCAGCCAGTGTTCATATCCACATGTTCCTGCTGGATTTTTTCCTTCCCTTAATTTGACTCCTTGGTTTCATGAACATGTCAATGCCCTGGTACCCCACAGTAAAGAGTTCCATGGGTTAATTATGGATTGATTACACTGATCAGGACATGAAAATTGCTGGAATCAAAGGCCATGGCTATAGCAGAGGTAAAGTAATATTTTTTTCCTTAACAATGTGTCATATTATGTATTAATGCAATTGATTACATTTTATCATACAGGCCTTTATGGCCTAACATAAGAGATAACAAAAAATACCGTTACAAAAACAATACAAATTGCAAGTATCTATCTCAAGAAGTCTTGTGCTTTCTTATTCTATTTAGCAAACTTGCATAAAGATAATTTTATTTCTTCCAAAAAATGCAACTTCATTTGAAGCATGAACATTTGGGAGGTCTTAATACTGAATAGCCAGCTTCTGTTTATGTTAAACTTTCTGCAAGACAAAGAAATACAGGTTAGTTTTGCAATCATTCATCGATCGGATTTCGATTTTGTAAAATCCATATTGGCTATTTTGAATTCTGCCTTTTTATTTCCTGCACAGAGTGCTTTTGTCTTTGACCTGTTCATGATAAAGATTTCTCACATAAGATTTCAAACATAAAAGCTACTGTTGACTACCTCCAAACTTCACACAAAATCTAGCCACACTTTATTAAAGACTCACTGCGAAGATGTTTAGGCATCAGAAAGTGATTACAATAAAAGCTGTTGAGGTTTGGGGTCAAGGTTCCCCAAAGTTCTTGTTTTGACAAATGATCTTTGCAGCACTCACATACCATAAACTATGTTTAAAATTACATGCTCCAATTAAATCAACAACTTGAATTTGCCCTCTGGGGTCATAAACAGCCAAAAAGAGATGTGTTTTTCCTCTGTCCACAGAAAGAGGCTTAGAAAGACAGAGGGAGCAACAATAAAGACTGTTGAAAGGCCTTTCTGATAAAAGCCCTAGTTCCAGTTTTATACTTAGATTTATTCTGATTTGCAGCTTTGTGGTCTTTCTTACCAATTATTGGAAGCATTGCCAACAAAACAGAGGTTGCACAAGAACTTTTCCCACACTCATTTCTACCATTCTGGTTCAGAGAACCTCATTCTTCATTTCCTAGCTCAGTTGTGTCCTGGAGCTGTGTTTTTACCACCCTCAAGGCAATTTCAAGATTTTCCCAGAGATTAAAGCACTTAGAAGCTTATTGTTTACTGGACACCTACACTACAGAGTGCCTCAGAAAGGAGGATAACTTTAGCAGAAGGAATATGTTCTGCTTCCAGAACAGCCTGACTGGTCCACCTACTGTCCTCAGTGATTATTATAGTGCAAAGATACTTTTATTAAACATAATGATATTAAATGGACCTGATGCGATTTAACACATTTATGAGTCTTTCATGTCTAGCTGTAGGAGGTTGATATTTAAACCCTAGTCCTCACTGAACCTGAAAGCATTAATAATCCCCTTCTCTTTGGCCCATATGCAGGCTCATTACGGCTGCTCTTTCTAGTTATCTATTTTCTCTTAGGCCCTTATGCAGAAAAGAATCCCTATAGAGGGAAAAGCTTAAGCACTTGATTAACTTTAAATACATTGAAGTCAGTGCTCAAAGTTAAGCAGGAGCTTAATGCTTTCCTGAATCAGGGCCTCACAGCCTAAGGTTTCTGTCTCTATACTGGTTCAAAAAAAATGATCTAGGATTTGGTTCTGCTCTCAACTTCCTTGACACAAATCAGGACTCCATTTAGATTAAAGAGTTTTTTTCATCTTTGCCTAGCATCTTACATGGCCATCTAGAAAAATGGGTGTCAAATGTTACCAGTGGAGAATAGCAGAGGTTAAATAAACTTTGTATTCACTTTTGTCTCGGTCAAAGAAGACACACAGTGCAAGGAAACTGCAACTCTGAGCTGGTGGTGGAGCACCAGCATAAAATTAGAGCAGGATCAGACTGAAGTGACTGCATGAATTGCCTCCAGACCATTGTAATGAGGTGAGTGGACGGGGGCTGAGCAAGGGCAGCGGGATGTGCAAGGCAGTGATGATTGCCGTGAGGAAGGCATGGATGGAATGTGTGTCCTCCATGGATATCTCAATAGTCAGACGTCACTGCTGGCCAGTGTGCATATGAAAGGAGGCATGCGAAGACCACCTTCCCTGCCCTCCTCCCCTCTGGTTACTGTGCTCCTCTCCCTCAAGAATGACAAGGGCCTTTATGTTTCAAAGGCATGACACTTAAAATACTGCTTAGGTCCAGTTCCTTCTCCCGAGTATGTGATATATAAACCCCAGGTAGAACTCCTCTCAACAGCTTCTTAAATCTGCTTTCACAAAGGACAAGAAATCTCCTTGTATATTCTAACTTGTCTGGATAGTCCATCTTTCTGGAAAAAAAAAATTTAAATTCAAGTGCCCTTGCTCTTTGCGTTACAAGCACACATTAACCTGAATTCACGGGGCCAGTTCCTTAACCACCATCAAACAACGCTAATTCATAGCACCAGTAAACGGGCACCAGTTACAAGCTGGCATCACCTATCATTGATAAAACAGGATTTACGAGCATCAACTTGTAGGCTAAAGAAAAGGGCAATGAGACCAGACTGGAGTGAAGTTTTGGGGATTACCCTAAGATTAAGGTTATTCCCAGGACCAGCCAGGTACAGAATAAGTACTGCCTATAGAGTCACATGTTCAACATAGATGTAGTCCCTGGGAGCAGAGAATATCACATACAAAATGCAGAGCTACCATTATCATTGCCTATGCACAGCGCATGCATCTCCTACAGCTAGAAATAGTTAACAGACACAGAATGAGCACACGCAGAGCTGGAAGATATGCCCAACTGAATGAATCAGTTTATGTATTTTAATCCTTCTTAAACAGGTTTATCCTCCAAAGAGTTTCTCATTTCTTCTTCTTTTCCATGATTTAGCAGCCAGGAATCTTACAGCCCTACTGTGCTTAGAAGGGGGCTCCAATTTTTTATTTCTAACAAGGTTTCCAGCAGATTTTGAATGTCGTACAAGTATTCTATTTGCACATTAACTTCTTTCAGCCTGAACACATCCAGAGCTAAATTATTATTCTAGAGAGCCATAAAGGCAAAAGAAATATCACTTCCTGTTCTGTGGAAGGTAGCATCATTCCCGGGCAAGGTTTAACAGACACTTTCCTTCTGAACACCTACATTCAAGAAATGTTCAAATATTTCATTCTCTCACTCCCTGCCAAGACGTCCAGACACTTGCCATTGGGTGGGAGACTTAAAGCCATATGTAAAGCAATAATCCAAAAGTTTAAGTGTGCATGGTTTAGACAGCTAAACTGAATCAGCTGAGCTTGGGCTCTCAAGTCTATACATTTGGCTACTTTGAAAACCTAAGACTCTACAAGAAAAAAGCTGATCTGAGAATGGCTGTGAAATTTGAACGGTCTGCCAGGTAACAAGGTTTTCTGCTAAGCATTTTGAGACAAAGAACTGAAAAGGAACAGTATCACAGCTGTCAGAAATATTAAGACTAGATTCATTAATAATTCTCAATAACTTATGGAGGACTGCTGCAATTCTGAGAAATAAATGGAATACTCATCCTTTGACCATGCTTTATATGAAATTACTTTTAACATGAAATTCTGTATCTGATAATGTTTTATATGCAGGCTGATTCAGTTTTCTGCATAGACACACAGCATGCTACTGAAGAAGCAGCAAATGCCAACAAAGATTACTTCAATCTGCAACTGGAAACAAGGGTTAGCCACTGTGTGATGAGCTCATCATAGTGAGGGAAATGAACACTGCGCAACATTGCCGTGTAAAAGCTGTTGATGGTACTTTCATCCAAAAATAACAAACAAAAATTTGTCATGATTTGTCATACGCAACATCATCATCAGTCGTTTAGGTCAAACATCAAGATATCCTTTAGACAACTGCATATCCAGTGGCATACATACATGGAAAGATACAAGCCATATACTGATTGGAAATTGTTATATAGTAAAATATGATATTTATTTATACCGACCTTTGCCATTTTCTTGCAAAAACAGCAATTATCCCTCCAACACTGAGTTATGTCTGGTGTGATATTTGTCCATGAGAATTCAGTACATTTCATTAAATAGTTTTGCAATAATATTAAACAAATTTAATGTACTTGGCAATATGTTGGATGATATAAATTAACTGAGAGCATCATCAGCACAGGTTTTGAGACCTCAGAGGTCATCCTGGTACCAAAATATTGCAACTGACATCCTTAGCCATCTGATGAGACACACCAAATTCTGTAATACAAGTGACACCACAGTGGTACTTATTGCAAACCTCCAATAAAGTATTGCTGGTAAAAAAAAAAACAACAAACAAAACCAAAACACAACAGAACTGAGGAAAAAGGAAAAAAAAAAAACCAAAAACCAGAAGAGTAAGAACTTAATTGCAATGTTATCTAAGTATTGTAACAAAAACTTCAAAATCACTGTAGTCACATTGATGGTAAAACAATCTCAGCCAGAAAAAAAGTAATTCTGAGAGGATGAAAAGAAGATAGGGAATAAGAACATTTTCAGCTCCCTTGAGTCAAAATTCTGCTCAGATCTGGGTTTGTTAACAGTAGATACAATAGCCAATCACATGGACATCTCCCAGGGGAGATATATAGAAACTAGAAGACATTTGATGAACCAAAGTATGAAACAGCTGTGCTGCAATAGATAGACATGTAATTCCTGAGCTTCTCATCTTCATCACGATGTCCATACCTACAGGTCTCCACTGACTCAGTTTGGATTTGATCTGTTAAGTGCCAGTGGCCTACAGAGAAGATAAATGCTTATAGAATACTTATAGGACTTACAGATCCACAACTCTTTGGTGGAGTTCTCCAGTTTACTCATTCAGATCTCTAACTTAATGAAATTTAGGTATCTGATGACTCATTCTGCATAGTTTAATTACTTGCACTCTCCATAGAAGTGACAGGAATGATAAATATCTCTGAGGACATGCAGGTGAAGACCCTGTTAGATTAGGTTAGGCACTTCCCTCTTTCCATTGACTGTATGAGAACGAAGGAACCTCCAGACATTGATCCAGTCCAGTTAATTTAGAATTTTACTTCATGTAAGAAACACAAAAGACTCAATACCTCTGTCTGCTCTGTTCACACATAATGATACAGAGTTTCAGTACATTTCTTCATTAGGCCTGAAGAGGAAAAACTCTACTTCATTAGGGTTTGCCTTTCACCTACTAAGCACTGGTTAGAGCACGTACACAGCAAATGTCAGCTGAACTGCTCTCAGCCTCACCGAGTCCGCATTTCTTTGTCGCAAAAGATTTCTCTAGTTGCCAGGCCATGAGAATTTGGATGCTCCATACCACCTCCTAAAGCATAGCCACTGGCAGACAGGACTGCAATAGCTGCAAGACCAGAAGCAGGAGCGCTACCACATACTCTGACTGATGCTGCTGAGGCTTCAGCATAGTGAAGAAGTTAATCCCTTTTCATGGATCAGTTTTTGTTTGTGTAACCGAAAACTACTACGAAACATAGAATGGAAACACTCTATATGGAGTATCTTTATGCTATGTGGAGCATAATAGTTCTCCCTTTTCAGACTACAGCAGAAATAAATCCGAATTCAATGAATTCCCTGTTTTTTCCTGGGAAGTCCAAGAATGCATCTTTGAAATTATCCCACCATGATCACTCTGACCTTGACATGGTGGATGATGTTGCCCTTCTCGTCAAAATGCAAAAAATCTCAAACAAAGGGTTGTGAATCTTTGAGCGTGAAACAGCTATTTTGTACCAGCAATTTTGGTCCTGTTGCAAATGGGAAATAGTGGTCAATTATGTTCTTGTGTTTTGATGAAAAATGAAAAATTCACTAAGAAAGAGGAGACCTTTTAATTTAAATCTTTTTTCCAAAGGAAAGAAACACTTTGACAAAAATATTTTGCCCCTCCTATATCAGGGATTTCGCTTTATATTCTGTATCTGTTATAAAAGCAAAAGAAAAGATGGAAATCACCTAATTTTCATCTAATCCAGCGAAATCTGAATAATTTTATGAGAACTCTTGTCCATTATCAAATATTTACTATCAAGGTACAGAAGGAACTTACTAAAACTTTTGAACTGTCAAAACTTTGGTGTCCGGTATCTCAGGTTCTTCCATAATTAATTCTGAAAGTTGCATCCCATACTAAAAATATAAATTATTCATTTCTTGCCCACTATTGCTGTGAAAAAAACAGAAGTTGCATAAATAACACTTCTAAGTATTGTAAAGGTAACTCTTTCACATTTTTTGTTTTCAGTAGCCATGTTTTTGGGGGACAGTGGAAATGTATATTTGGCAATAGTAAGGAATGCAACAGGGTATATTTTAATTAGTTCTGAAGCTGCTTTAATGTTAGAAATTTTGGAATAAATCCTTGCAGCTTGGATATTGTATTCAGATAAGCTTTCTTCTTTTATTTCTGTCTTTGTAGAGGTGAAGTAGTCCAAAATGGTCATGAGGACACACTTGAAAAGTCACAAATTAATATTACTATTTGTCATTTGTCTAAAAAACTGGCTCGGTAACAGCAGATTTGGAAGTGTGTTCGCACAATGATGGTTTCCACCTCAATTGAAAGGTTTGTGTCTGAGACTGGGCAAGGTCACAGAGGTTAGAGGAAACATCGCCTGCAATGGCCACAAAGCATTCAGCTGCTAAGGATGAAGAGCAGCTCCTTGTCCAGATTTATAACCTCTCCTGCTGTTTCAACAGCTCAACACTGGCATATGCTCCAAAGGGAAATGGTCTCCCACATCTCTAGCTGAAGGGGGAAAAAAGTGATGTAATGGAAAAAAGCAGCAAGAAAGAGTCTGATGCTGAGCACAAGAAAATGTTTTCACAAAGTGAACTGTCTGAAGACAAAGGTTAGCTATACCTGTTGATATAGCATAGTCACAGTTGGGTGGATTAACGAGATGTCAGTAGTGGTTTAGCTCTGTAGAAAAGGGGAAATTCTAGTGGAAGCAGCGCGCTGCACATCCATCATTTGAAACCTTAGTTATAAAGTTTCCTTAAGAGACACTGGTATTTTTGCAACACTGATAACATCTGGCTTTGTATATGGCTACTGATACAGATTTTTTTCTTTCCCCCACTCCCCATGACACAGTAAGCTCATTATAGCAGCTGGCAAGAAAAACTAATACACAGGCCTGAATTACAGTCGCTGGGTGGACAAAACTCCAGGAAAATAGGATTCCAGTTCTCCTTAAAGCATTGGTGAGCATGGGACATCCTCTCCTCCAACGTCTGACCACATTTACTCTCAGTTTCAAAAGAAGACATAACAGCTTCATCTCCCTTTGCTTTTACTGAGGATCCAGGTGGAGTCATCCATCACTCAAGTGGGCCAACTGCACCAGACTACTGGGAGCTCTGTGCTACAGGAGTGAAGAAATAGTTCTGGCATGGTCATCCTAACAGCTGATATATCATGGAAATTTTCATATTGTGTAAATTATGTCCCAGAAAGGCAAAAGCCATTGCACACATAAGAACTAAGTTCTGAAACATACAGTTTTCAATCCTATTTCATGAGAGCTGGAGAAACAACTTGTGTTGCCCCTGAATTTCTTTCCTCTAAAGCACTCAAGTACTGTATAAGCAGAGGAATCATTTATATGTAGCACAGGATCTGTTCTAATCCTCATGTATTAGTAGAGTTAACACAGCTCACTCCATACTGCTGTTCGCACAGCTGGGTGTGTCAGATGGAATAAGTTCATCCTTTCTAAGATGAGCTTAATTCCACAGCCTACTAGTGTCTTTCTTATTTAGACCAACCACTGTTTCACATTGTTCCCAGAAGGATGGTTAATTTTAGCGAAGTCATGTTCTTGGTGCAATCCTACGGGTGCATAAATGTTGATAAATCGCCTCAGCACACTACCAGATCTGAGTGCTCATCTTCAAACCACAGAAAGTGTCTAACTATAAGCAAAAAGTCATAGAGATTTGTATTATAAGACCTACAGCTAATGACTCCTTGATGGTACCTTACGCTCACCTGGTCAAAAGGACTCTTACCTTCCATGACAAAAGTAGTCAGTTTACAAGGGTAATTAATGATAGATGTGTGGAATTAGGAACATTGGCTTTGCTCACATGAAAGAGGCAAAGTTACCTCCAGAGAATTCCTAAATGTTTGTTCTTTGCAACAAAAATTAAAATCAAGAAAAGTCATGTTCTCTGTCATGAGGCTGCCCACCTAATCATTCTCCTTAGCCCAGGGTAAGATGGGATGGATGCTGCAGGAGAGAACACTGCTATGCTTTACAGAGCACCATGCAGATACCAAGGATGGCACTTATGTCCCAGTTTACAACAAAAAAAATCAGATGTCTGCAGGCAGCTCTCTATGTGTCAGCCAGAGTCCAAGCTCTCACTGCACTCAGTGGATATCTGGTCAGGACAGTCAACGGGAGCTCAAGAGTGGCTCAGCTGACAAGCCACTGCAGCAGGACCCTGTATATGGTACCAGCTGGGACGCCCAGGGTTTTCCAGGACATCTGTGTGCAGGTATCAGACGTTACACACCACATTATGCTGCTGCATCAGAGGCTGAGGCCCAGTGATCTTTATTTTGGAACACCGTTTACAATACTAAACACCTCTGTCTAAGTAAGTGAATTCCCTGTACTTTAGATACTATTTGTTTTAGTATGAACTAAAGAATTCTTTAGGGTGCACTGACTGTCTTGCCTTGATCTCCATCAGCTGTCATGAGTTTAGATGCACAGCGCACATATCGAATCCCATCTACAGACATTAAATGTCGATGTCATAGTCAGCAAGCTGAATCCTGTCCTAAGGCACTGTATGCTGCAGGCATGCCATAACTGTGTATTTTTAACTTTCCATTATTCATGGGCAGATTATTTGGTTTGTGAATATGTTGCTTTATAGGTGAAGACATACCCAATCAACTTCTCTTTGGAGAAAGCTGAGGTCCATCAGTGTATTACTTTGATTTCAGCCCCATAGGAGGTGGGACTGTGCTGCTCTACGACCTGAGCTGCACATTTTTTTACTGCTGTATCCGAGGAAATAAAGCCCCTACAGAACCAAAGAAGATGGGGAACGTGCTTCAAAGACAGCAAAGGTAGATCTCATCTCACTTAAGCTAGTTATTGGAGAAAAACAGGATCCTACATGAACCACCATAGTCAGCCATTAGCTGCACTGTCAGTTCTCCATCATCATTTAGTCATTATGCAATGATGTACCATTTAGTCCTTATGCAAGTTATTATGCCCCTTCAAAATTGGCATTCTCATCCCAGTTGCAGCAAAAAGCCTGTTTTCTCTGTTTTCTTCACCTGGGTTGACCCTTAACTCCACAGCTGCTTCTGCTTTCTTCTGTAGTCTTCACATTAGTCATATCAACCCTTCTACTACTATATGCATCTCTTCCCTGTTTTGATGACACTTTTACTCTGGCCTTTTAGGTCTGAAGTTCTCAAAATGGCCACACAAACTTCCAAAAGGATTGTGTTTACTCTGCAGGACATTGTGCTGCATGGCATTAGGTAACTAATGTTGACTCCTAACTCTACATTGGTAGAATTTTTTCACTTAAGTTGGTTTGATATAGATTTTTACCATGGTGATTGTCCATGACTATTTTAAAATTAGTTTCATGCAGGGGATGTTTTTGAAGCAGCTAAATATTTCAATCTAAAGGTAAATCTTAAAAAAAATGAGCTTAGACAGAAAAGTTCCCTAGAACAAAGGAAACTCATGTTCACGGCTCATGTTCAGCCGGCTGTTGACCAACACCCCCAGGTCCTTTTCCGCCAGGGAGCTTTCCAGCCACTCTTCCCCAAGCCTGTAGCATTGCATGGGGTTGCTGTGACCCAAGTGCACTTGGCCTTGTTGAACCTCATACAGTTGGCCTTGGCCCACTGATCCAGCCTGTCCAGATTCCTCTGCAGAGCCTTCCTACCCTCAAGCAGATCAACGCTCCCACCCAGCTTGGTGTCATCTGCAAACTTACTGAGGGAGCACTCAATCCCCTCATCCAGATCATTGATAAAGACGTTAAACAACCAAAACTGAGCCCTGGAGAACACCACTCATGACCGGCTGCCAGCTGGATTTCACTCCGTTCACTACCACTCTCTGCACTCGGCCATTCAACCAGTTCTTTATCCAGTGTAGATTATGCCCGTCCAAACCATGGGCAGCTGGTTTCTCCAGGAGGATGCTGTGGGGAACAGTGTCAAAGGCCTTACTAAAGTCCAGGCAGATGACATCCACAGCCTTACCTTCATCCACTAGGCAGGTCACCTGACCATAGAAGGAGATCAGGTTGGTCAAGCAGGACCTGCCTTTCATGAACCCATGCTGGCTGGGCCTGATCCCCTGGTTGTCCTTCACATGCCCAGTGAGCACACTCAGGATGAATCGCTCTATAATGTTGCCCAGCACCGAGGTCAGGCTGAGAGGCCTGTAGCTCCCGGGATCCTTCTTCCGGCCTTATTTGTAGATCGGTGTTACACTGGCGATTGGACTGACCTTTTGAAGTATTTCATGTTCAGATTTGATTCATAATCAGAGATAAACATGAACTACTCTCATATTCTTTATAACATCATTTAAGGGGCAACATATTAAATGCCAACTAATTGCATCTGTGCCAAAAAGTAACTTTATATTCCTTCTTGAGTGAGACAGAACGATAATTTCTCTGTTCTCTCCAAAAGAAATTTAATGACAGAGCAGAAATCAATGAACAAATCGATATACAACCATCTTCACTAACAGTTTAAGAGGAACTTCTGGCAGTCTGTACACAAATAACAGTACACTCCACACAGAAAAAAGCTAAAAAGCAAACTTACTTTACTTGTGAATCATTGATTTGAAAAAGTCACTGGGTGTCTCAAAGGAAACTTGGGGAAGTTCAGTAGTGTATGATCAGTAGAGATGGGTAACTGAAAGGGAAGAGAAAACAGAGCTTCCAGCACAAGGGAAATAAATTGTTAGCCACCTACTGTGGCCTGCGAAGCTGGCAAGAGCTAAGAGAGAAGGTTGAAAACATGCGATGAAGTGAGATGCTTCTGTGCTTGCATATATAAAGTGATGCCCACTGTAATATTACTTCATGATTTTAAGGAAAGAGAGAAAAGAATATAAGCAAAAAGTAGCAGAGATATTGAGTATCTGACTCTGATGTACTGTATCTCGCAGAGCCTCACCTAAAACATGAAATCACATTGGTCAGGGTAGGAGCATTGCTCCGTGCAGGTGCAGTGTCTGAATGCTGAATAACGATTGTTAGTAACATCACAGTTAGGTACTTATTTGGGCGATGGCACAAGATGTGTCGTATCAATAAATTTGCAGTCAGCAGTGAAGCAGGATCAGGACAGAAAAATAACACAGCTTCAGAGATTCCAATGTGGGCAGAAAATAATAAATCAATGCTTAGCTGAAACCATTTCCAACAGACTGCATGAGGACCCTGAAAGTTCACTTTAACAGGTAATCTCCCCAGTACAGGGACCTTGTTTTCTTAAGTATTTATATCAAGTGGAGAAAGATTCAGTCTTAATCCTGAACTGAAGTTAACTGTGGCAGTAAAAATACTACTAACGACAGCAACCTTGATTCAGGAGGAGAGATAAAGTTGAAGGATAATAAAAATGCCAGACTGGTCATGTCATGAGTAGCAAATCCATAAATGTGTGATCTGAATAGTGCTCATCTGAAGGAAGAAATTGGGGCAAACTTGGGAAAACCTAATTAGAGAGTAATTAAACCCTACCTATAGGATAGATAGATAGATAGATAGATAGATAGATAGATAGATAGATAGATAGATAAAAATATTTTAATAAAAAACCTCACTGTTTTAGATTTCCTCTCTTAGAAGAAATATGTCAATCTATCCCATCAATTTTAATACTTTTACTTCACTGGTGGTTAAAAAATGCTCAGGGAACCAGGTGGAAATTACCACCAAGTGAAAGACTGAGGAGCTGGCAGAGAGGTCCCCAAGTCCCAGGGTGCTTTGCCAGCGGAGGCAGGAGGGAGGCGGTGCGGAGGAGAGGTATCACCAGCCTCTTCTTCCTTGTGAACGATTCAGGAGGCTGCAGGTCAGAGCAAGCCTTGCTTTCTGCCTTGCGTACCTCAAGTCCTGCACACCAGGAATCTCAGTCAGGCACCAGAGTGTAAGTCAGGGGCTGAGTGCCAGTGCAGGCTGTTTGTGATATATCCATCTAGTTTATCATTTTGGCACTATATTAAACACAGCTGGCAAGGGAATGCTGCAGAACCCTCGTTGAGGTAATTGGCTTTTTCTACCAGGGCGATCCCCATTTATAAAATGTGGTTTCCATAATAACCCAGTGATTAATCTTTGAGGAGAAAAGCACATCCCTCTCATGCATGAGAATCACCCATGAAAGCAGAAAGTGAAGTCCGATGAAGTCAACCTGCAAAGCGTAATGAGTACAACACTGCGTCAGCAAGGTTTCCTCAAGGAGATAACTATGGTCAGAAAATCATTACACCAGCCGCTGTTAATAAGAGGGAGGAAGAATGATTCACAAACAAGTCGTGTAACTTGCCTACAAGAGCACCACGGGGAGGAGTCCTGTTACTCATTACGCTGCATGTCAGCTCCAACGAGGCCAGAAGCGTAGCAGAACAATGCCCATGACATCTTGGGTGGCCAAAGATTTCTTACATTGTTTTCACATTCATTGTGCACTTGAAATTTTCTCAGGAAAGAAAGGAAGCCTTTGGGCCTGCCTGTAAGAGGCTCACTCCCCGTATAAATTATATGACATGCACTTCAATTACATATAAATGTATATATACACCTTCACCACCCCACAGAACCCAGGAGAAAGCATCCATTTTCAGCACTCTTTCAGCTTGTCATTCAGAAGAAAGGTGGGAAGAATTCTTAGGCTTATACCTTGGTTGTCCCCCACGCCTTTTATTTGTATTTAATTTTGCAGGGACAAGGTTCATTTTGTGCATAGTCCCAAAAACAAAAATTCTGTTATTCCTCGATTTATTATTATAAATGCATGTGGAGTATGTCGCATGGTTTTTCAGACTGCATGGAATGAAGTGAAAAGGAGTTTTCAATCTTTTAATGCTCCATGCTTGTGGAAGAGGCATAAGAAAATAGTCCATGGGGATCCTATATTAGTATTTGAGGGATTTTTATTTTTCAGGCCTGGTCAGGTTTTATGACTGGCACATTTCCGAGAATGCACCTCTCAAGCACTGAGGTTTATAATGATTTCTCCTTACGCTATTTATCTCACTTTTCCAGTTGCAGTGCATTTATCCTCACGCAGACAGAAGCATGACAGAAGAGGAGAGGAGACGTCAAAGAGATTCTGCCAAACAGGAATATGGATTTCCTACTCCCCTCCCTGAAGGATATTTTCAAGAAGATGCAAGGTTTTGCAATGCACAAATATATTCGCAGTGCAAAGCAAACAGGAAAGGCTGTGACATTTGCTGAAGTTCTGCTGAACCGGCTTGGGTTGTGCATAGAGGGGGAGAAGGATTTGGGGCCTGGCAGTTTGCCCTAAAATGCACGCATTTTACAGGCTGTCCTCTGTGCTTCCCCAGTAACTTGTCTTCTATCTACGGCAACCCAGAAAATAACTTGCTCTCAATCAAAAAGTGAAAACACAAAACAGTCAATGATCATCTGATTTTTGCGAAATCTAGACTTGCCGGATGATTTGCTCCCCCTGTTTTTCTTTAGCTACATTGCACAGCAGTTACTTTCAGCATCTTTCTGCTGGAACCCTGGCGGGGTAAGTAGTAGAAATACTTATCAGCAATCCCAACTCCTTTCTTTAAACATTCACACAACAGATTTTTGAATACAACATTTGGGGAGGTGGTGTTGTTTATGCAAGAACATATTTATTTTGTGGCATGACACCAGACTGAACAAAAGTTATCACACAATGTGATGGCAGCAAAAGGCAGTTGAACACAGTCTACTGAATAGTCATATGCTGGGTCTTACATGCTTTTTTCCAAGTCAACAAAAAGTACAGATATTTTAAACTTTAAAGCTACCTTTATGAACAGTTATGATCCTAGATGGGGAATAGAGAAGACAGTATTTTCTACAAAAAAGGGATGAGAAAATATTTTCAAATGGATTTTCAAAGGTACTAAAGGAGTTAGGAGCTCAAATTTTCTGGGTTGGCGTAAGTAGATTTTGTAAGCCTCTTTGCAAATCACTGCTGTAATGTCCATAATAGGAACATTTTTTTCAGCCAAGACAATTAACTGGGACTCAGTAGATTCATGCTGGCTCTGTTTGACTTGGCAAACCACTTGCCTGCTCCATGCCTCAGTTTCCCTTTCTGTGAAGCTTTATTGAGGCGTTCCTCAGCTGCACAGACAAGTGCTAAGGATGCAGTCATTGTAATGGTGAAGCAACACAAACCTATTTAATTTAGAATAATTTTCCACAACTAGAAGTAAGAATTGGAATTGGACATCAGACATACTCTACGGACATAGAAGAAAATTCATAACATTAATGACTCAGAAGAAGAAATCAAGCAGGACTTACTGCTTCCCTGGTAAAAATATGACACAGAAGATATTTCCTCAGAACTTTAAATACGGCAAATGTTTCCTCCTAAACAGGAAAAAATTAGTAATTATTATGTTGAAATAGCTTCACTCTGTGAAGAAACGCCTAACCTCATTAAAAAGAGGCAGAAACACAGACAAATGGGAATGTGTATGATGTCAAACAATATTACCACATTGTGACACTGGTCACAGAAGCAACGCCTGGCTGTGCAGTATCACCGTCAGCAGCGATGAGCAAGCTCGTCACGCCAATAAAATAACTGAAATTGGAGACAGACTCATCTACAGACTAAGCTAAATCTGAACTGGGACTTCAGGTCCCATAATTTTGCAGCAATGCCAAGCTTTTGGCTTCAAAAACCTAGAAGTTGCAGATCTGCCTGACAACAGTGGGTGCTTCAGGTGGAAGTGCAGATGACTCAGCTCAGCTGCCTCCTGGATCTCCCAGAGAGCAGATGCTGAGGAGCCAGCTTTTGGGCCCTCCACACAAGATTGCACCATCACTCACCCTCCAACTGGCTAACCCAATCTGCTCACCGAGAGAGGGTCTCGTCTCTCCCTCTCCCCCCAGCTCTCCAGGGAGCCTAGCTATGGTGCTGACATGCAGTGAGGCATTCTTTCTATATCTATGCCTTATTCATGAAGGAAAGCAAAGAGGCCTCCTTTTACCTTTGTTAGTCCTGACTGCTAATGCAGTTTGGTGCTCTGATTTTATTCAGCAGACCTCGAGCTCTGCTCTTGGGGCTGCTTGGTAGCAGGAGTGAGGAAAAGGCTATGCAGCGGTGCCTCTGCTTTCCCTACTAGTGACACAATGGTCATCACATGCCACAAGGCCACTGAGGTTACAGCTCTCCTGGTACCTTCAGTAGATCTTTCCCTGGATTTTTCAGAGCAAAATATGTGGCAACCTGTTCAAGAGAAACGCTGCAGAAAAGTAGCCCACAGGAGGTATCCCCTGGGAAAGCCAATGCAAAAGCAGGGCGGAAAAATTATACAACCACTCCATGTTTCCTAGTGCCTCTGGTCCATTAGTCTACTTTTCTTGGGTAGGTTATGTCCCTACACAATGGAAAGTTCTCCAAAAATTTCTTTTGACATACTCATCACACAGCTCATATACTCTTTCATTTTTTCATGGTCTTCTGGACTACATTAAAATAACTCTGTTCCACTGGGGACATCTCTGATTACTCACTTTTAGTTTAGTTCCTAATTTGTCTTCACAGAGGAAAGGTGTTCAAACTCAAAATCTGAATCTTCAGGGAGTATTGAGACCTGAGACTTCAACTGCCCTCTTAAGTAAATGATCCTGTAACCCCAGCCCTTTCTCCAGAGGAGACACAGGGCTCGCCATGGTTGTGGCTTACTGTCAGATACCTGCCCTGGTGTCCCGCTCTGCCTCAGCACCATGGCCCCAAAAAAACAGCTGAGTCGAAACATAAACAAAAGGGAAATCATGCCAGTTTGCACTGTCTCCGTATTAACCTTGATTTTAAATATCTTTGTTTCTGCAAGGGATACAAGTCATTCCTCCAGACCCTTCTTTAAGTGCAGTGTGTTATATTTCAAAGGCACGTTAGGCTTTCTTCCTGTCTCTGGTGTCCAAATGGGATGAATCTGTGCAAAAGGATGCCCGCAAATGGGAAAATAGGACCAGATCTTGCCGATACCTTTAGCTTGTGCGCAGGAGAGCTGAGAGGGTTGTTCATTTGCAGTTTTCTTGTATCTGGGCCAACTGTAAATGTTGGCACTAGTCCCAGCATAGATGAAAACAGTTTGGCTATTAGCAAGGTATAGCTGGAGCCGAAAGCACAAGAACTGAGAGAGACACCCTACATTCCCCGGATGTTTTTCCACCTCAGCTGGAGAAATCAGATCCAAGGCTCAGCCTTTTACTCCACTGAAGGGGTTCTAACTGGAACAGAGCAGGCAAAAAAAGAAAAGCAAAACAAAACCAAAATCCTGTAAAAACATAACCTGTAAAGATAAACTGCTATCGGGATTACAAAAACAAAGCACTGAAAGGTAGTGGGTAACTTTGGATCAGATCAATTCACTGGAAGCTATAAATGTTTCTTAGCACATGCTCAGAAATGGGTACCAGTGGCCCTGAGTCTCCTGACAAACCAGTATAACAATTACAGACTCCAGTGACTAGGCTGCAGTTCTTTCACCTCCGTTGCCAGGAGTGGAGCCGTTCATTCATCCAGCCAGGGGAGCACTTTCAGATGGTAACTAGCAGAAGACACCTAGCTGGAGCTCCTGTGAAGGTCCAGTTGCACGCCCACCTCGTTCGCGCATGTGGTTCTGACATGTGTGTGGACCTGCGTGTTATTCAGGGTACTAACTGATGGAAGGCCCAGATGGTCATCTGTACCTACACACATCTCACACATGTACGTAGTGATAGGATTTTATGTGACATACAGGATCATAACTCTGCCTTTGGTATTCATGCTTCTCTTTTGAAATACAGTTGCCAAGTAATTCATAAATCATTGGCAGAAATAGATTGATATAAAACATGAGGGTAAAATACATGAGATTTCAAGATAAAATGCCAAAGTACCCATGCCATCCTCCAGGCCTGCTAGAAGAGCAATGCAGTGGGTGAGCCCATGATACAGAGGGTCACTTTGTGTGGACATTTGGAGGTCTCACACACCTTGGGGCATCCTGGCAGACTCCAGTGAGGCAATCCTGCAGCAGGAGTACCTTTTTGCATCTCCTGCCCCCTTTATAAAAAGACACATTCATCTCCTGCTTGTATTTACAGCAGCCTTTGCTAGCTGCGTTGAAACAGATCACCTTGAGATTTGGTTAAAACACAGCAAGTCCCTTGAGTTTTTTCCCCAGCTGTTAGGGAAGAAAAAAAATTGTTTAAACACTCACCTCAGGGGAGCTGCAGACAAAGGCATTACCTCTTCCCAGATGTGGATTCTGCCTGACTTTGAAGTGAATCTATTGAGCCATCCTTGAGACGGTTTTGCACGTTCTGTCATTATGTTAAACCGTTAATTGTCCTAGTTTCCAACATAATGTGCATTACAGTCATTAAGATCCACTGCTGTGGCAGGTTTTTCTCTCAAGTTATTCAGTCTACTTTAAAAAGAAATGTAGTGTTTGAGTCTCTGAGGTCTTGAGTATTTTCACTGGTCCCATGGATATTTGCAATTTAGTCTAATAGAAGCAGGAATCAGACTTAAGAGGTTCCCCTGGTGTGAAGAAAGATTCACAGGTGAAAAGCCTAAAATGATAAAGTATAGATAAATATTTTAATCGCTTAGATTTAAAGGAACATTCTCGCTTTTCTGGGAAGTTGCTGTTTAAGTTTACTGTCTGTGCTTTAAAACGTTATAGTGTGCTTTAGGTGGCCAGCTCCATACTGTCAGGCTGATTAATGTCTGGGATAAACAGGAGCATTCCTTCAATGGTTCAAAGCTGCAGATAACCATTAGGGTTACTTTGTTTTCTCCAGAGTAGTAGCCCTTTTCCAAAACGGTCTTCTTCAGTCTTGTTCAAACCCTCCCAGCTTTAACACATCACAGGCCACTAACAGGGATATTGAATGCTGCTAATACGGATTTCAGGGATACTGAAATAAATCTCCAATACCTTCCCCAAATGAGATTAGAATTTACTCCTAAATTTACAGCTCAGTATCAGCTCAATATTCCAGTTTTGTTTTTCTTTTTTTAACCAGAAGTTCCATTATGTCCCCACAATTCCCCTGGATGGTTCACAACTGGAGAAATACATAAGAGGTCAGAAAATTTATTTCACTGCTTCAACAAGAAATTAATAGAATTGATTAGCCACAGTATCTCAAGGCTTAGATCCATGCTTTGCAGAAGAAATTCATAATATCCTGAAAGTTGAAATCCTGAAATATCATTTCACTGCTGTGAATAAGACCAAATCAGCTATTCGTTGCACTCAGTAAAGATACAGTATAGTGAACAGAACGATAAGCCTAGCTCGCTGTTAGCACTGTAACGAAAGCAGCAAACCATGACAAGGTTAATCCCTGCCATTAAGAGTGACTATAACACACCTTGTTGATATTAATAAGGTCTCTGAGCTTTATTTTATAAAAGGCTTAATAAGTCATAGTGTGAAGTTGACTCAAATGCTGCTGATGCTTTTCTGTCATCGTATGATATGCCTACTTTGCAACTGGTAGAGTGGGATGCTCTGTAGACCCTGTTTCTTAATCAGAGATTAAAGCAGCTATCATGGTTGTAGATATGGAAAACTCTAAGAAATAGTGTGTGACTTACAGAGTTTTATAGTGTCATTCAAGACACACTCTGAGACCCACAGCAGAGTATATGGGACTCATAGTGTGATTTTAGCCCCTGCACCCCTTCTTCCCTGCGTTTCATTTCTCTGCTATAAAGATGAAATATTGTCAGCATTACACTTTTACTTAATCCATGCCTTTTTGGTTTTTTTTGACTATTCCCTGAAGTCTTATTAGGTGTCCTCTCTGTCCAAAACCCTTCCACAAGCAATTAATGCAAGTAGTCTGCAGATTGTTCACAAGCAATCTACTAGGTGTGACAATACACTGGTACCTGAGCTCTGGTGAGTGGTTTTAATTAGATGCATTAGACACATTGTATCCTATTTTTTTTTCCTATGGTTCAATCACTGGTGTAGATACTCACATCCATCAGTTTTAAGGTACAGAGCAAAATTATGCTTGATTTGCACAGCAGCCCTGTAAGAGAGAGCTTCCAGTAAAAAACTGTGAAGCCAAGATGTCATCCTTAACCAAACTTTTCCAAGAAGTCACCAGTTCAATGATGGAAGTAGCAAAGTAAAACCTAGTTATGGGTAGATACTGAGAAGAACAGTGGCAACAAAGTGGTCATATGCTACCATAACTCCTTGCTGCACTCATCCTGACTCTCTGGTATCTCGTCAACTTGTTTTTTCCTTATCTATGAGCTCTCTGGAACTACATTGCATTTGACATACTGCTTCGTGCAATAGGACTCAACATGAGCCCATGCAAAAGTGGAATTTACTGCCAGGTTGAATTCCCACTAACACTCGTGACTATTTGCTACGAAGAGGAACACAAAAGGAGGATGACTACGGCTGAGAAGAAATCTTGTGTTTGGGTTGATTGGTTGGTTTTAGGCAAGCAATTTTATTGATAGGATAAAGCAGAAAAGCTTAAGCTTGGTTGACAAATTAAAAGTAAAGCTAGCACACAAAGGTGAGCAGATGAGCTCAGGCAGGACAATATTTTCTCACCTACTTTTCTTGTATATTTGCATGCTCTTGCTCTTGGTGTGTTCCTCTTGCATTCTCCTCTCCCCAGCAGAAAGTGAAAAGCTCCTTTCCGAATTTTTTTTGGCTGCTATCTCAGTCCTGCTCTAAGGCAAGCAGGTCATAATTATGCTGCAGAATAGACAAGAGAAGCAGCTGTGGAGTGTATTTTTAAGCAGTTTCTGATGGTTATGTGGTACATCTTTGTCTCCAGGGGAGCCCACTTCAGCCCCACCTCACAGTGCCATTAACATCTGAGCCAAAACAGCCCATTTCTTGGGATACACAAGGAATACAAAATCAAGGAATACATTACCAGATGGGTATTCACTGCCCTTTGCTTCACTGGTTTGTTGCTAGCAATCTTTGATTCTGTGTATGTGAAAAACTGAGTGCAAAATGCCACAAATTATTGCTGAAATATTTATGAACACAAAAATGTGATGATAAGGTTTCGGATGCTGTTATCATCATGGCCAACACTAGGTATGCGACCTTCTCAGCACAGCTCACTAAGTGCCACTGGAGTTTCTGTTCAGAAATTATTCATCCCAGCAGAAGGTCATGTCATCTCGCTGGGTTAAGTCACAAATTTGCCAGAGAGTTTGAGAGCTCGTGTTTGGATTTAAGGAAACAACCCCCTCCCAAAAGTTAATGATGGAGGTTGTTACAAGGTCTAAGCAAAGCAATTATTTTAAACTACAAGCCAAAAAAACATTCTCTTTGTTTGTTTTTCTCTGGGTTGTCCTTGACTTTCAGAGCTGGAAGACAGCTGCAGGCAGGAGGGCAGCCAAGCTAGCCAAGGAGGAGCTGCAATTAGTTTCAAAAACCCCTCTGAGCAGTACAGGGAGGCGCATGAACAGCCCTCCAGAGGCTTCGGTAGGGAATAAGGCACCCGTATATATTTTTTAAACATGATCTGCCCCTAAGTTCACCTGCTAAATCAAAGGCAAGTCCTGGTGGAAAATAAGCAGGAAATGAGACAATGCCAAAGATAAGGTTATAAAGGAAACTTTGGAGGGAACAACATGAGCAGCCAATAACTGGGGACCACATCTGCCTGACGGAAATACAGCAAGTAAGATTTACCTTTCCCAGGCAGAGCCCAAGAACAAAGGGAAAACTGAAATGCTTAGAGACATGCAGGAGCTGGGAACATGGGTTTTCAGCACACGCACAGAGGCACGCAGCAAAAAAGGGAAGGCTGTTCCCATAACCAAAAGTGAGAGAGAAACATGCTATCGTGTTAACCCTTTGCTGTACACAGAAGTAATGCTTTGTTGGAAATAAACTGTTTTTTTCAGAGATGCTTTATGCAGATGTCAAACACTGGGGATGCCTTGCTAATCCAGACAACAAAAAAGCAGAAATGACCCTCAAAATCCTACCTGAGGAGGTTCAAGATAAGTAGAGTCGCTCTGGGTGAAATGCAGACTCCTTCACCAACCTGGTAGATTCATCAGGATCAAGATCTTGCTTCTGCTCTTGCTCCAGCCTTCACATCAGGTGAAAGGCGCACAGAGGTGTTCAAAGGCAAATTCAGATCTCTGTGTCCTGTCACGGGTTCTGACTGTTCCTCAGAGGAATCACTAGCTCAGCTCATGAAATGGATGTATTTTGTTTGTTTACTTCTGCTGTCGCTCCTGGTTGTGGATTTCCCCCTACTTCCAGCCCCACTGGAGCAAGGAGGCCGGTACACTGAGGCAGACCCCACGGCTGCTGACAGCAGCCCTCCTCCGCAAGTCCAATGTCAGACTCGCAAAGGTGAGACAGAAATACAGAAAAGAGAGGACAACTGGTGGAAAAGGAAATCCGGGAAGAAGTAAACAAAAAAGTAGGGAAAAAAAGGAGTAAAGGAGAGACCAGAGAAAGCTGTGTGAAGGAAAACAAAGAAGAAAAAAGAGGCCATTCCACTTTACATTTTAGTCCTCTTCTTTATCTCCCACCTGTTTCTTTTTAAACATTGCACCGTTTGTGTGACACAGAATAGCCAATATAATATCCTTGTTCCTTTACTCCCTCAGACATAATGCCTGAGACCTGTATTTTTTTTGTCTTCAAAGAACAAAAATAAGAACAATATGACAAAAGAAGTAGGATAGGATCAGTATTTTTCTGAAATAGTCTTGGAAAATGCCTAAGGCTTCCAGACTGTCTTACAGAAACCTGGAGTGCCACATTTGCTCTTCAGTCATTTCGCACTAACTGAATGCAGTATCACAAAACCATAGACTGTCTTGGGTTGGAAGGGACCTTAAAGATCACCTAGTTCCAAGCCCCCTGCCACAGGCAGGGACACCGTCCACCAGACCAGGTAGCTCACAGCCCCATCCAACCTGGCCTTGAACACTTCCAGGGAGGCGCATCCACAGCTTCTCTGGGCAATCTGTTCCAGTGCCTCACCACCCTCGTAGTAAAGAATGTAATCTGGCCCTTCTCCTGGCCATAAAAACTTTTGTAATAACTCAATCTTCCTTTTTTTTCTCAAAGCTTCTGATATGCATAGAGAGAAAATTGTCTAATACGGAAGAAATAAATGTATGCCTACACTGGGGACACCTAGGTACCATACAAGGCAGTACACGTATGCAGAACACAAAGCTGATATTGGATCACTCTGTCTGAATGTCATAGTCAAATGCTTCTCAGTGCCCTATTTCAAATTAGATTGCCTAAGCAGTCAAAAGTCTGATTTTAGTTATTTTGATGCAAATCTAGCCAATTTTGTTGTAGTGCATATAGTTACTCCAAATATGAAGGTAGACAGCAGGCAGGAATATCCTCAAGATTTCAGCCAGAAATACTTCCAGTCTAGGTGAACATAATATAGCCTAAAAAGTTGACGATAATGTTAAGGTGTGATGCCCATTAAAATAATTTTTAATTACTTTCTCTGATCTTCAAAGTAAATTTGTCATCAGTGTATCGGTTTTGTGTTCTCTTCCCAGTATTGATTACATAATTTCCAGTAGATTAAAAGGTTTATTCTTGCTAATATATTTTCTACTGATGGAATGGATTCAGACATAACAAATTCTTTATTCTCAGACTTCAAAAATATGTACTTAGAAGTATCTAAAACATTTTAAACACAATGCTCCACAATTACTACTTAAAAATCTATTTTCCTTGATGTAAAAAGGGAACAGTTGTGTATGAGCATTCATATCAAATGAATCTTACTTCTGCAAACTTAGCAGAAATTTAAATAATGAGATATGTCACACTTTGGTGTAAATCACTCAGAAAACTGATGAAAAATTGTGAAGTTGTGCACTGTATTCTAATATGGCAATATTGGCTGTGCAAATCCAAGTCATTTGGCAAAGGATATGTTAGAGAAAAGCTCCTGATATAAACTGCTGCTGTATAAGCTGATGTAAAGCAAACGTAGTAAAGATACTGCTATGTATTCCTTGAACAAAGCAGGTCATATCTCAGAAGCAAGGAGATTTACTACAAACTTACTGAAAGATTTGTAGCTGTAAACTGATAAGTTGTGTAGCCTTCCATTCTCTAAGCATTGTATGCCTGAGGGAGGTTTTGTTGACTTGAATAGATTTACTCCCAACTGGTACCAGCCTAAGTGAAAGAATCAAGCTCTGTATGTAGACATTCTGCTAGTTAACTAAAAACCTGAGGGAAAATAGGATGACGGCGTTCCTCATATTTTCTCCACCCCTAAGATGTTGCAAGATACGATCAAATGCAAGTCAAGATGCTTAATCTTATTTGCATATTTTCCCATAATTTTATGCAAGACTCTGGAAAAAAGTTACATAAAGCAAGTATCATTTTGCGTGGATAATAAATGTAAACTATTTTACGGTGTGTTCAAGGATAGTTCTGCTCATTTCAGACTTCCTTTGGTGGCTCAGGCTTTGCAGTTTTTTCAGCTGCAATTGTTAGACAGGACACTGAAAGCTACTGCAAATTTCATAACATTTGTACTTGAAAAACACAAGAGGGTAGCAGTACAAGTTTGATTACTTTGATTTAAACAATATTAATGCTGATTTTTTTTTTTTTAAGTGTAATTCATTTCTGGCTTGCTTGTGGTGACTTGCAGAGTGGTTAATTACTGCTTGGAGGGAAAAAATGTGTCACAGAGGTCATTAAAAAAAGAAAGATTTAGGGAGTGCAAAAAAAGCCAGTTTTTTAGAACTGGTTAATTTGTCCAGAAGGGGATACATTTTTATAGTGTGCATAAAGCAGAAATATTTATCTTGAAGCAAAACTACAATATTTTCCTTACTGTTTTTAGAACCAACCATTTGGTTGTTCTACAATATTGTTAGACAGATCTTTCATTGTTAGTAATTTCTATTACAATACTTTCCCTGACATTGAATTTGGAAATTTTCAGGTTATTTGCCATGATACTATAAATACTTCTCAGCTCTCCCTCATATTCTGTTGATCATGCATGAAGAAAGTATTCCGAAGAAAATATCCCGAAGAAAATATCCCAAAGGAAATGTGGTGAATCTATCAAAAAAAGAAAAAAACTCATAAATTTTTTTAATGTTTTAATTTATTAACTTCATATTCCCTCCAAATGGTCTTGAATTTGATACCTGCCATGTTAATCCAGGATATTTCTTCTTGTCAACATCATGGCCAAATTTGACTGCCTCATGTTTCCCATAGATTTCATTGAAAGTTTGTAGAAATGCAAGGACCTTGCAAAATCTCATCCAACAACGTGAGTCAGGTTCTTAGGCAAGCACCTCATCCTAATCACAAACCAAGCAAACAAATGGGTTATCTCAGAGAACTGATTAGAAACAGAATTTGCTTTTGCCTTTGGAAGCTGAGACACTATCTGCCTGAAAGCTGGGGCAGAGAACAGGAGTTTGTTATATCAACTTAGTTAATGGAAACCACGGAAAAAGCATTGTCTCTGATGTATGGGAGCCCAAATAACTTATTTTTTAATGCAAAACATAAATACTTGTGTTTCTGGGAGTAAAATAGAGGTGTTGAATTTTGAGACTTTAACAAGAAAAATGTGTGTTCCTGGTTTAAGTGCTCAGATTCCTACCCAGAAAAAGAAACTTGTGGTGGATATAGATCACTCTGGCTTGATTGCATGCAATTAACAGAGTCTACCTTTTTCTTTTCCTCCCTGCACACAAAAAGGTACTTTTCTCTCTCTTTTTCTACTTAATCTGGAGTTTAAATCAAGATAGTTGGTAACAGCAGTGATCCCTGTCTTCATCCCAGAGCACCTATATTTTTGCCAGGATTCCACCAATAAGTCACAACTCAATGTGCCGGGCCATAGTCTGTCCTCAGCAAACTGAAGCAAAAATGAAGCCATTGGAGATTTATCATAGTATCTGGCTTCTTGATATCTCACAGTAGTAATTTTTTATTAATTTGATGAATTTAAGGCTCAGGCCTGTATGAAGAACTGGGTTCTAACAGTGTCTGAAATAAATTTTGCTTTAATTCACCACCCCCTTCAACACAGATACGCATTCACAAATAGACACACACACTTTCTACTTACCACTGCTCACACAGGCTCCTCTAGTTACGAGTCCATTTTGTGTGTGTACCGGATGAGCTGTACACATGATGATCTCTTATTTTGGTATAGGGTCTCTTTTTATATGTATCTTAATATAATCCAGAAATGACTATACCAGGTCATATCAAAGGTCCAGTAGCTCATTATCCTCTGTGATTGTAGCCAAAAGCAGATGTTTAATATAAAATGTAAGGAGAGCACAGAGCACTACTATCCCATTGGAAGCTCTCAGTTTCTGATGTTCTATGACTCTGAGAAGGCAGCGTAACTTAGGAGATACAGATATACGCGCATAGAGGACTTTCAGTCACTGACTTTTTTTTACTCTCTGAATATTCCAGAGTTGGATGACTTGCAAGGTTAAAAAGAAAAATAGCTCTCTGCTGCCTCTATGGGAGAAAGGGGGAAAGCTAACCTGGGCATACTTTATTTACGCAAACTAAATTTATCCCAGTGTACCTACGCTGTCTGTTGTGATTTTAAAAGGATATTAAGTGGTACATGAGAATGTGTTTACTAAAGGTGGATTGAAACGCTAAAGGCATGTCTAGTGTACATTCTGTCCCCATATACTACCCCAAAGCTGTGTTTCCATGTGCCCAACCAGTCGTAGGCAAGTGGGAAAGAAATATTGCTTAATATGTTCCATAAAATTTTCACTGTTAAGTTTCTTCTGCCTTGAAGCTGAAAGGATCAGGGTGAAAAACTGATGTCCACAATCATTATCTTTAACCCAGTCTAGCTCTCATGATTGCCCATGTTGGCAAAAGTATTTGACTCAGGTTGCTTTACAGCTTAAACTGAATTTCCTTGAATTGTTCTAACCTCATTAATGGACTCAGACTCCCCGATATTTTGACATCTGCCTCCAGAGCTCCTCATTCACACATGTAATTTTAATCAACTTATTTTTCTCTTCTTAATGTCAATACCTCCCATTGGCTGTCAAGAACATTCATTACCAAATACAGCTCATACCAAATATAGTTCAGATTTTCAGGGGTACATGAGTTATCATGTTACCACCCCACACAGATCTTTACCTGTTTTTTCCATCTTTACAGATACCTTTCTTTTCTTTCCTTCTTTCTTTTCCATGCAACTCTGAGGGGGGCAATTCCATCATTAACACATGACACATGACACCATTGCATACGGACACAAGAAAGTACAGAGCAATAGTATGATGTATAATGTACGAGCATACATGAGGACTCAAGAAGCCCACACTCAGCTGAGCAGATGGCTTCACACCAGGACTATCAGCCAGAATTCATGTTTGACCAGAAACAAAACAGTTAAAAAATGGGGAACTGTGCTTTCTGTATTTAATTCTGTATTTAAGAGAAGGGTTTTAAACAGCTCTTTAGACCAGATGCCGAGAATATTTGTGTATGCGTTGATGTAGAATTTTGAACAACAAACCCAACAACAAACAAATGTTTCATTTCAGGACATTTGCTGGAATCCCTCAGCTTTTCTTTTTCCTTTTCTTGCTTTGGCCCAGGAAACACAGGGCTTGAATTCACAGCCTGCAGCCCTGGCCCCACTCCGGGTAGGACAGTCGGGTGCCATTCAACTCTGGCGTGATCTTTTAAAAGAGCAAGACTCATTAGCATTGCTCACCCCTGAGACACAAGGCCAAGCTTATTTTGTTTCCTTGGCATAGAATTTACCTATATGCACAAATGATAATTTTTGTCTATCAAACATGGAAAGAACAGACATGCTCTAAAGCAGAATATATATGCCTCTAAATTCTTTTAGGATTACAGGGCAAAATACAGGGAGTCGCTGGCTGGAGCCTTTAAACTCTGTCATTACTAAAATAATTTCATAGGCTCATGTATCCAGGTGCCCACTCTCATGATTTTATCAAGAATCTCCCTATAGCGTACACAACATTCTCTCTGGCATCTGGAGATTACATGACAATTTTCACTTTCATTTAGAATGAAAAAAGCTCCCAAGTTCACAAAGAAGATCTTGAAACTAAGAACAAAATATAAGCAGCAAACAAAAAGACCACATTTGTAAAAATTGATTTTGTAGTCCCTCTCACCAGAGTCTGAAGGCCTCCCTTGTGATTTCAGTTTGGTGATTATTGCAAGCAGTAAGGCTTAGCTGTGACCCCTGCAAATTTGTGCAGAGCTGGGATTTAGGATCTTGGCTCTTGGTCTGACTAATCTATAAGCTACCAAGGAAATAAAAGATATGTAATAGGGAAGAAAGTACTGCTTGGGAAGCAAGACGCCTAGCACCCAATGAGAGGCAGAGCCAAAGGAATAATTTCTGTCTGATGGATGAGCCCTAGAGACAGTACTCCTGGCTGTGGTCCTCACCAACCATAAATCACTTTGGGATTCAAGACAAAGAGGATTCCCTGAGTACCAGTTATCATTACTGTGCCATGCAGATCTGTTTTCACAGCTGGATGCCCTGATGCCCACAGCTAGTGCTGCTTGAAGCAACGCTCATTGAAGATACCTGTCAGTGCAACTCCATGGATCAGCCAAATGCCAGGACTGAAAATGTTTATATACCTTAAAATTAAGGGTTTTTTGCAATTTAAATTAGACACATCAGCCTAGTTTTTATGTCCTTAGTGACAGTCTGAAGGGCACCTCGAAAAAAGAGAAACCTGGCCAGACAACACTGGCACTTTGTGCATAATAAATCTCCTCACATCTTAATTTCCAATACAAGAAAAAATACCAAAACTTTAGGAAAGGTAATTAATTTGTACACTGATAAGAATCTCATTTGTAAAACTGAAAAACAGTATTCACTCCTCCCAGACTCCAACCATATATCTACTGTTCTGAAAGACCTTATCTCAAAACCCCTCTCCCCATTTCATTACGCGCCAAGATTTAATCATGCCGAGTCAGGTGAAGACCGAGGGGCAGGAAAGCCCTTTACAAAGGACATAGGTAAAAATTCATGCTTCCCATTAGCCAGTTTGAAGTAGAACAGAGTTGGCTGACTTTTACCTTTCCTTTGGTAACTTCAGCATTTGCATTGGAGTGTCTGGGAGTTACCTCTTTCCTCCCTAACGGATAGCTCTGACTGGAGAATGCTGCTTTGGGGGATCAGGCAGGAATTTTTCCAACTGGGCCTATATAGACCCTCAGCTCATCCCACCTTACTCTTCAAACCACAAAGGCACAGTTAAGGAAATAGGTTTCAAAGTGTAACACTCCCATTGCAGCACTTCACAGACACTTTTAGCTCAATACACTTGGAGTTGCTGTCTGAGGAGACACAAGAGCGAACGCTGGGGAGTTCAGTGCACCACCATGAGATCCGGAGACAGAGAGGGGCCCTGCGTGTAGCCCTGCCTGCGTTACCACACTGGTGGGAACTCCGTGAACTCATGTGCCGGCGCAACTTGGAAAACAGCTGGTACATCAATTTAATAAACTGGCAACTTACGTTTTTTTCGGTTGCCTGCCTGTCTGGATCAATGGCTTACTGTTCAATACATTTCTAATGTGTTACTGGAAACTGCACTTACATTTTTCCTGGTTTGGAAATGCAGCTACGTACATATTGCTTACCACTCAGCACTTCTTCTCTATACATTTCAAAGCACTTTACAAAGCAGAGACACTTATGGGAAGGAGAAACTGAACACAAGGTCGAGTTACCCACGTGTGTGCAGCTGATCACTGCAACCCAGAGCAACCCAGAAGCCCTGAATCCTCATTCATTTCCAGAGCACTGGAGTATCATTTGTCCTTGTCCAGTTTGAAAGCTAACAGAGCTTTTATTCAGTGAGTGGCAAACTCCTCATCTGTCAGTCACCAAATGGACAAGATAAACATTTTTTTTAACAAAATGTTCTGGAAAGATAAATTACATGAATGATTTTCCTGGGTTATGGATTATGTCAGCTAGGACTAGACCTGTAGCTGAATTTGTACACAGTGACACAGATGGCTCCTTCTTGGGAGAATCCCATTTCCAGTGATTACTGTAGGAATGAGACACCATCTACCCACCATGTCTGGGGGACACGGGGGAAGCTGTGACTGCTAGGACAAGGCTGATCCCTTACAGATGAGGCACACACATCCCTTCAAGCAGACAGGTGATATTTTTGCCATAGTCTGTCCGAGAGGGGAAGCTTTGGTTTCTAGCATAGTCTCTACTGGTCTGCCTTCACTAGTTTAGCCTCTGTGGTGAGGTTAACTTGCTCTTGATCCATTGCTTTTACACAGCTCAGGAAAAAATCTCCCTTATACCTCATGTTCGAGGGAATACCAGGCGAGCGTTCAGCAGCAGAGTCCTGCTGCTCCCCATCACAGTGCATAACCAGAGAGAGTGCCCAGGACACAAGTCCTGAAGCAGGACCATCTAATTATCTTGTGATCATTCATTAAAAGCACCAGAGTCAAACACATGAACTGCTCCTGCAACCACAGATACTTTGCCCAATCTTATAAAGGACTCAGTTTCATTCCCAAAGGCTTCCAGGACTCGGCTTCTCAGCCTGCCTATCTCCCGCTACGCATATGTTGACAACTATTTTTTCCTCATCCATATATTCAAAGCAGAAGCTAAGAATGCAAAGGTTATTCACTTCCAAAACCCTCTCTCCATGGACAGGCCTACGATGTCTCTGATGATGAATAGCACCATGCTGGCATGCAAATTTGCTAAATGTAACCAAGGAAACAGGGTCCTGACTAGTACAATACACTTCTCAGAGCATTCGCTGGAGGCAGAATAGCATCTCTGGTGTCTGTATGCTGTCACTTACCTCTAGTAATGCAATGTAAAAATAATTACATGTGTAAAATGAGGAATAGGAAAGAAACACATTGTATGTAAATACAGCCTGTTCATCCTCTCAACAAATGGACTGATTTGATCGGGAAAGATGATGGAGCAGAACAGAAGTACTGTTTTGGTTTTGACTCCCAGTAGAAAAGAGAGTAGATACCCAGGAAATACACTGCTGCTCAGGCACAAATCTGTTGCTAACATATATCTGGCCATGTGGATGGTTTTAACATGCTGTGAGCTGGATAGTGGCAGTATAACCATAGCACACTAGAAAATTCAGAGCAAGTTTATGGCATGTGTGGGCATCAGCATTATCTTAAAAAAGCAAGCAAGCAAAAACCAAAACCAACCAAACAAACAAAAAACAAAAAACTTGAAGCCTTGAGACTGCCTGAATAGCAGAGGGGTTCATTAGAAGAATCGTGAGTTAACTAGGAGAAGGCTTGAGGATGCCCTGGTGTGTCGGTTATCCATAATATACCCAAACAAATGCTTGCTGAAGATGATTATCTAGGACATGAATCAGGGAACACAATCAGGGGAGAAACTCAAAAAGGAACGAAACTTAAGCGTGGGTTTGGGTCATGCTCATGGGCTCTGTGGATGCAGCATACCTCACATGGGTTGCTGTTCCTCATGCCTGTTATCATGCCCATTCGGGCACCAGGCCACAGGCAGCAGTCCTCTTGCAGCTTAACTACTTCTAGCAAAGTCATACCAGGACAGGAGGGCAAAGGGAGCACACCAGCCCGTGAGAAGAGTAGAATTCATTCCTTTTTGGGAAATCTGTACCGCAGACATGACGTCAGTGCGAGCTGAGCTAACAAATGAATCTTTGAGAGCAGTCGGAGTGGCACAAGGCAGAGGCAGGAGACCACCTGGCAGGAGAGCTGTGAAGATACAGAGTAATGTCCACATCAACGCACGGTTCTGGGGTGGCAATGGGGCTGTGGGGAGGGGACCATGGTGGAGTCAGCTAACATAGAGGAGGGAGAGAAAGAGAGCTGCATTTTCTGATTGTGTGTTGCATACTCCTGGGAGATAGTTAGATCTTTCCTATGGATGAGTAATTTTTTTAATTAGAAAAACTGTTAAAATAAACCAACAGATAGCCAGGATCCCCTTCTCTTCTCTCAATCCCTGACATTCACCTTCTGTCTCTCCGGCTTCCTCACTAGGTTGTTTAGTCTTAGACCCCAGGGCTCGACTGTGCTAATCCTAAACCCAAATGATCGAAAAATCTTTTAGACAGAAGAAAACTTACAGCTTTCTACCGCTTACTCAGTAGACCATGTTATAAAGAATCTGAATCTACATCTATGAACAGGACATACGTAAGTGAAGGAACAAAGATGGCATGGTATGATTGATAATTAATAGAAACATTTTATCTGCTGCTAGTGAATTGCAAAAAGTTTGGTAATTCGGTACATTTTGAAGGAGAACAGCAAAACCTGGACATTCACCCAAAGCTTCTGGAAATTCCTGTAAAGCATCCGAGAATGCTAACAGTAGGAAATGTCAAGGAAAAAAGTCTGTCTACGGTTTCCAGTATTTCCTGACATCTTTTAGACCAGCAATACCCCAAAAATGCTTGTGGTATTTCGGTAATTCCACTTCTTTTCCCACAGATTCCAAGCAGTGCCAACATGTGAGAAAATGTAAAATTAAACACTGTTCCTAACCTCAAAAAAAGTTTCATACTTGGCTCATTTGTACTTCAGGGAAGGGCACAAGTTAAATGGTATTTTCCATGAAGTGTCTTGTTCCTCTTTGCTTATGACTCCTCCATGACTTTTGTAACAATTCCAATGCTCTTCGTACTACCTGAACTTCTGGCATTGATATTTTGCACTATTGGGATAAACACTTTGTGTTTTCTCAATTCATTTTCTAACAAGGATGTTATATGGAACAAAGCTACCTTTCTTATGCAGGTGGTGACTTATGGTTGGTGATGCCCATCAGGTTCCTATCCGTGTCTCAAGCCTAACAACTGCAAAGATCTGTGTGGCTCAAAAGTCCAGTAATAGATGCTAAATAAATTTGATTATAGAGGATACTGAGTGAAATCCAGCGCAGCCCAAAAAACTAGTTATGTGTAAGTGCCATGTGTTTATTAGGAGGCTTGATAAATCAACTTGGGCTCCAGGTTCTGCACATTCATGACAAAAAAGTCTCATATGACTCACAGTCATCAAGTGCCATCAGGAATGGGTGAAGACCAGCTGAACCTGGAGCAAATGGAAAAATCTCTTCCGTGACATAGCACTGATGCCAGGATAAAATACAACAACATATTAGCCATTAGTGATCTACGGGTTTAGGTTATTCTGTGAGAGTATAAGTACAGCAGTGAACCATTTGACATTGACACAAAAAATTCAATAATATTATATAACATTATAAACCAAATATCTTTGTCACTAAAAAAAACCACTAAAAAATTAAGTACTTTACAGTTGTGGCCATAAATAAAAGCTGTGTGATTCATTCACAAAAAACATGTACCAGGCATTTCTGGAACCATAAATAAAAACAATATGGACAGACTGCAACACTGTGGAAGAGCAAGGCTGAAAAACATGTATCAGGAATCCTCTGAGTTAAAGGCAAAAGATCTCACTTACTTCCTTTTTTTCCCAAATGCTAAAAAAAAAGTGATTTTTACGTTGTGGAAGCAAAAAAGCAATTCAGTCTGAAAATAATATAAGCTTTGGTGACACAACATATGTTTCAAACCCAGTTTAGCACTGGTGCAGTCCTTACTGGTAAAGAAGTTACTAAGGAAGAAATTGACGTGTGTAATTAATGTTACAACATTACATTAACACATAAATAATTTCTCTGGCAGGTCATACAATTCACATGCATATTTTATTAAACTGTAAGAAATAATTTTCTGTGTGACCCTGATCTTCCTGCATGCTTTGAAGTTTGAAAGCCAGCAGTATAGCCTATAAGTTTAAAGAAATTTCGAAAGAATTGTGAAGTTAAAAGGTACTTTTGATGTTTGTTCTTTCTCTTCTATCACAAGGGCATTCAATACAGGCAAAGTAGAAAACATTAATGCCTAAGAAATTTCCATGGCAATCATGCTTATTTAACTCTTTCTAATCACTTAATATAAAGGGCTGGAAAGAGATATTTGTTTAGAAGGGGAGCAAAGATGGCGCTAGGAATTTTTTACTTTGTTGCCCGCAATGTCTTCTCTTACTGTCCTTGTACACATTGCTAGGAGTTATCCCTTGCGTTGAGAATAGGTACCTTCGGCTGTCAAATAAGCCAGCAATTTTTCACATCTCTCAAGGCCGATTTCAGAGAACACCCCTTTGCCCTAGAAGGATTACTAGTATCTCTGATCACAAAAAAGCATCAGACTGTGAGATGACATCCACTCTTTTGTCCAAACAGCCTCCTTATTCTCATCATCCAAACGACTACATCTGCAAACACGTGGGCTGCAATGGGACACATCTGTATGCTATAACGGTGACATGTGGTGGCCAGTCAGATTTTTAGTTTCTTTCCTTCAAAGTAAGCTGAAGGCTGAAATATGGCTGATAAATGGGGCCAGGCCGGCTGTGCTATGGATAACTTCCCTTGCTCTCACTCATTCCCACCATTCTTCAAGTCTCGCAAGAGCTGAGTCCATTTTCTGGCACATAACAGAGGAAAAAGTGTAATTAAGCAGTAAAAGAACACCAGTGCTGCTGAAGTTCACTGGAATTTCCCAAAGGACAGACATTCATTTTACAACTGGTAAATCCATATCCACTGAGAACATTTCTGACCAGTAGCACCAGCAGGTGAAAATATACCATAGAGTAAACACCCTGGTGGAAATATTTCATCTTCCAGTGTGGCAATGCCAAAGCTTTGTAGCTAACTATACACTTGGCTTTCTTGGTGGTTATTCTTGGAAGCATCCTAAGTTTTGAGCTGTGAAGGCAAATGTAGCTAGTGAAGACAAACAATTCAAGGGGGGATTTCAGGAAGTGAAAAGTTAGAGAAAGGAATCAAAAATGCCTCAGCAAAGGTTATAAACTCAGATTTACCCTGTCTCCTGAGCACAAATGTTTCAAGCAGTCCCACCCACCTTGTATAATTAAGTGCAATTGCCCATTAAAAATGAAGAATCAGGTCTTCAAGGGGTTGTGGGTTATCCTCTCTACACTGAACTCTATCTAGTACTTAAAGACAGCAAGAAGGACACCCACAGGCACTTGAAATAATCCCTACATATATGCCATGTGAAATATCACGAGATTGTGAGAAGCACATTTAAATCAATTACTCATAATAACAATAATTTCATAATTTCATTTCTCAGAAGTATTGATTTAAATTCCTGCTGAAATGTTAAATAAAATTACCTGGCCACCAAAGATGAGGTTTTAAGTCTCCCAGTTGGTGCAACAGTCTCTGTTTGCCAGCTGTATTGTAATAACTGAAAAGTTAACATCTCTGACTTTATAATTATTTGAATTTTAATGAACAAGATGAATTAAATCTTTCAGCTTAGCTGCTTACACTGTGAACCAGCCTGAGTTCCTGAAAGATAAGAAACAGATTATGCTTATTCAACAGCTTTTCTGTGTAGAGACAGAGGGAGGAAAAGAAGCCAGGTTTCTGTGGAATTTAAACTCATTATTAAAAAAAAGATGATAATGGTAATTACGAATATGAGTTGTAGAATTAATTAGTGAGTCTGAGAACAGCTCCAAAATGAGAACACGGGTCTTTCACCACTTTCAGGGACAGTGTGCTTTGCTAAAGGGTGGCCTGTCTGGATGTCCCAACACATGCATATATATACATATATGTATATATGCATCAGAATATAATTCCCTTGTAATCACATTGGTCCAAAAATGCAGTTGAAAGAGCATGAAAGAACACATAATTTCTGCCAGCTTTCATTCTTTTTTCCTTGTTGCTGAAGCTTTTATCACCCTCACTGCTATCTACATTTCACACAAATAATATTGAACATCTTTTAAGTTTTTCCATTTCCCTCAGAATGAAAGGGATGGTGGTATGTTGGTGCAATTTGCCAATAACACTAGCAAACTAAATTGGAGATAAGTAGATGGTGAAGTTGGCTCATTTCCAGGCTGCAAATGCATTGTCAGCGTGGCAGTGCTTCTAGCCAAAAGCATCAGATCTTCTGTAAACAAAGAAATAGGGAAGGGTGTGGATATTTCTACAAATCCATTTGTTTTTTTAAATGCTGCATTCTGCAATTCAAACAGACACAGGTATATCATATACTTATATACATACATGCACGCAAACATGCACAGACTGACTCTTCATCCACATGAATACTGTTCAGCATGGAAATTTACAACTCTAAGTGGGGGATTAGCAACTGCTCAGGGATTTAACCTCATTTCTATGCAAAAATTCCAATCAGAGCTTAAATAAGGAGTTATTGATGAGCTAGACACATTTGCAGATGTTTCTGTCCAATACTGCTCTTCTCTTCCTGCATCATGCTTTTCTGTGTTGAACACCAGGAGCAATGTTTTAAACTACAGGAAATGTAAGTCTCTACAATCGTGTGGCTTCAGACTATGCGCACTGCAATTTTTTGAGTGGGGATTAGAATCTTTTTATGTCACCTTTTTTCCTATCAAATATTTTTCTCCCTGTGAGATTTTCAGCGTGCTAAACACTGCAAAATGCCCTCATTCCCCAGAATTATAAAATAGTCTTGGAAGGGTAACGGAGCGTCTCTGTCACATACCTTTAAGTTTGAATATTTTGATTTCCTGTGTAATTTCAATTTCGCTGTGAATCAGAACCATCTACAGTAAACAGAAAGCGGAACTGGACTTTGCTGATATTAGGATCTGCCAGGAACAGGAGCTGTTATTGCAAGCCTGAAGAATTTTATAACTCTCTGATAGCTTGTATACCATCTGAATCTTATTAAACTGCTTGTGCCTGACCTGGAGCCTGGAGCCTGGGCCTTTATATGCGGTGAACCTTAATGCCAATAACAAAATAGGCTTTAATGAACCACAACTTCAAAAAGAAATAATATCAAACTTGAATGACTTCTTGAAAAGGATTTTACTATCAGCATTGATTAACAAAATAAATAATATGCCAGCAAATCAACTGTGGTCTGTTACATTTTTTTGTTTCAGCCTCTACTTTGGCTGCCTGACCAGTCTTTGAGCTTCTTTATCCCAGAATGTGTGCCATAGCCTGATGCCAAGAGTAACATCCCCGTTCAGCTCACTGTATGAAATACAGTAGGAGGTCGGCATTAGAGCTACCTAGCAGAACTGACATCGCATACACAGTAAAACTATCAAAAATGTGCAGATCAATGTACGAGAAAAAACAGAGCTGCTAAACACAGGGTTACATGGCAGAACTACAGACACCGAATTGCTCCTTCCCCTACTGCAGAAAATGTTCAGCCACTCCTTAGCTAAGGTGACACTAAAACCATAATTTATGCTCTGATTAATGTCGGTGTAGTATTCTGATCTGCCCCAAAAGACACAGGATCATATAAACAGCAACAGAGAAGACTCGGCAGATTTCCTAGCACATAGCTCTTGTTCAAAACTGGATCTACAATCCCTAAGCTATTTCAGATAGAATGGTTGTCTAATGTTGAAAAGACAATGCAAGAAAAAAGGTATTTGTGAAGCTAAAGAAGATCAATCAAACAGCTTCTGACTAACAAATCATTAAATAATCAACTTGATTTAAAATCTTGACATTTGTCTATCATAGTTTTGCCTCCTTTTGTTCACAGACTACTTGCTATTTACTCCCTAAAGGTTTCCATAATTCATACTCCAGTTGTACTTAAAGATGACAGGCAACAATTTTTCAGAGTCACTATTAATGACAGCAGACAACGCGCAAGTTCTGATTTTTCAAGCTGACTGGAGTTCTAGACATTGGTATCAATAAAATCATAAACCAGCTTGGATGAGCTTTCACTGAGATCAAAAGAGGAACGGTCACTGGTGTCGGAGGCTGCACCAGACTCTGTGTGTGTGTGTGTGTGCAAGCACATGAATACATCCCGCATGCAGGCACACATATGTGGGTTACTGTTGGTGGGCTGACATCAAGAAAGAACGTAATGGATTTCTGTAGCTGCCGTGTGACTGTGATACTCCTTAGTCCCAAGTAATAGTCACAAGATTATTTAAAATCAGCAAGCGAACTGGATTGTAGGGGCATCGTTGTGGAGCTGTGTGGTTCCACCCACCATGGTGTCCTGAGTCATTGAGCCCAGGGGACCTGATGGCAGCGGGAACCCACAGAAGACTTCGGGTAGTGTCTGTGCAATCTCCTGTCCGCATCTTCAGCCAGCCTCTCTCTGCCCTGCGTGTAGAAAGAACAAGAAGAACAGACTGTGCATAAAAGCCAGCAGGGCTGAAAGAATTTTGACCCAGGAGCAGTAGGCTCCTAGCTCACCAGTGTTATAAATGGCCAGCTACAATGCTGTTAGACTTCCAAACGGAAAAAAAAATCTTTTTGGTCTGACTATTTTCGTGCCTTTGAGCATTTTATTTTTTAATGATTGTAAGTTTTTGAAAATAAAGACTTCGAATGTGTCCTCATCTGTAGTTTATAATGCTAGTATGATGCCATAGCAAAATAACAACACAGCCTTGACCTTTAATCGTTGCTCAGTTTTGCCCTTGTGTGAAGTGCAGGTACAAATTATTCTGCAGTCCTGACATTTTGTGGGGATGCGATACATCCCTGCCGCACCTTCTGAATGCAACCGGCTCAGTTCACCAGCCCAAAGATTGTTGCTACAGACCGTCGGCTGCAAACCCCCCTTGCATCAGCAGAGCAAGCTGCGGCTCTGCCCCCCGCATCCCCAGCAGCGGCAGCCGGGCCGTGGGCGGGAGCCGGGCCAGGCGCCGGGAGCGGGTTGGGGGGGGCTCCGGCTGCCTCCCGGGGGCTCAGCCACCTCCCTCGGCCGAGACATGAAGGGCTGAGGAGCAGGGGCAGACGAGGTGGCACCCCGCGGGGACGGGGAGGGGGCCGCTGGGCAGAGCGGGTAGGAGCAGCCGGTCGCTTTGCAAAGCCCGGGCACGGTTTTGAGCCTTAATCGGTTCCTGATGGTAAGCAGTGAAAGCGGAGACGTGCTGGTGACAGGGACGAGAGGAAAACAAAACCCTAACACGGGCCGCTTTCTGTTCGATAATAAACAGCCTGCCATCACGACTTCATTGACAGTCCGACTGGCAACGCTGGAGCCAGAATCCCGCTAGCGTGCTCCAGCTCTGCAGCCTTTGCTTTGCTTTCCAGACCAAACCCATATTCTTGTCGGTAAAGCAAGCAGATTGGACTCAGATGCGTGACAGGATTATATTATTGAGAAAGAAGGTACAATTTTTACATAGTTATTTGCAGCCACAGTTCATTTTCTCCATGCATTGCTGCAATTTCATTATCTAAATGTCAGGAGACAACATATAGGCCTTTGGATAATCAAAGTTTTAAATAAAGAACATTTCATTTTCAATGTGAATTTTCAATTGAACAAGACAGGAATAAACTGTGTGGGCTGGAAAATGGGTAGCAGGGACTCAGTGAATCTCGACAGGCAGACTTACGCACATTTTCCAAGTGGCTTACGGAGAACTTCTGACTATTCCTTTCCGGACAGTTACATACAATTACAAAAATACTAAACCATCATCTTCTATCAGAGGCTTTCATGAGCCTCTACTTTTGTACTTCATTGAGGAAGTGAGGATTAAAAACCCCACCTGGTAGCAGTATAACCCTGATTTACATGCTATTTGTTCTCTTAATGTTTTTTTTCCAAACGTGATCCTTTTCGAAATGTTGTTTCCAGTACCAGATTTACCTTCTAGCAAAGAGGGAGTGCCCTGGAGTGTTTAGGCGAAGTGTGCCATGGCGCTGGGGCTGCGCGGTGCAGGCTGATACAACCTTCTGCCATTCGTGGGCGTTTGCTGAATTATGCGACCACCCACAGAACGGCAAGGTCCTTTTGAACAAGAAAAAGCACCTCTCCCTGATACATACCTTTACATTTGGATTTCCTGTGTAATTACAATTTAGCTGTGAATCAAAACCATCATCAGAAAACAGAAAGCAGACCTGAGGTTTCTGATCTGTTATGTTGTGCCAGGAACAAGAGCTCTTCTTGCACGTCTGGAGAGAGCTGGAGCCCTGCAACTGCACATATGAATCTTGTCATATTGCTTGCAAGCCAAGCAGAGAACCAAAGCTGATTTTTACACAAGGCCTCCAACATTAACCATAAGACAGTCTCTTCAACAGCAAGCGCGGTGGCTCTGTTGTAGGACCCAGTGGTGGGGCTGTCACTAAGGCGTTCAAAATACCTGAACAGCTCCTGTGAAAACTCACCTTAGCCATAGCTCAGCAGGGATGCACTTAGCCTAGGAGACTTAATTTTTCACTGTTCAACACAGAGCACCCAGTGGCAGTTTGTGTCAGCCATTTAGTGTTTTAGCACGTTGTACCTGAGACACCCTGCCCTCATCCCACAGCTTCATTATTTATTTAACCAGGAGAGGAACAAAGCTCCCCTTGGCTTGCTTCCCACCTTAGCTGGGGGGCAACTTGCCTTCCTGCTCCTACCGCTCCACAAACACGGTAAACACATCCCTTAGACCCTACAGCTTGGATCTGATTCACTGCTATAGCACTCTCCCCTCGGGGAGCGGGGTATTTGCTATCTTTCGTTTTTGCAGATGCAGCAAGGTGATCTCCCAGTGCTGCGGACCCCAACAACCTGTGTGAGAAAGCTGGAAAGTACAAATGCTTACTTCTTCCTTCTCCTGCGATACATGCTGCTTTTCAGATTCCTCTTTTCTTCCAGGAACACAACTCAGCTATAGCCCAGTTTCCCGCAACACTTCCCAGTGCCAGGGGACCGATGCCAATTCGCCAATTCCTAGTAAATAACTTCCTCCTGACAGTTTGCCAGACATATTTCCCCCCAAAAACCTCCAGCCGCCCAGATGCACAAATTTCACATGGGAAGGTCTCGATAGGTTCAGAAGGAAGAGATAAAGATGAAAGGTTCCCTATTTTGCAGGTATCTGGCCCTTTCCTTCACGAAAAGGTGTGTCTGCAGGGAATCCAGCGGGAGACCTTACATCCAAAACATGCCATCACCTCTCTTCCATTCCATTCTGGGCAAGTTACTCCATATCTCTGTCTTCAAAAGCTCATTACCTTTTCTTGCCCCAAATTCACAGTAGTGTTCCGTTACAGCATGGATGTTGCAGTACTGGAACAACTTTTCAGTGAAGCTCCACCAGATTAAAAGACAAATAAGAACAAAAATATCAATCAGGGCATCTTTTAGCTAGGAATAATAAAAGAGCTAATAAAAAACAAGGATCAAACACTAAGCTTCATATATAGTCCTTTTTCTCTGGTGTTCTGGAATGTATTTAGTTTTGATATGAAATCCAGATGAATCACAGTTTCTCTTCTTGCTGCAAGGTGGATGGATATTGATGAACAATTAACCTGGGCCTCTTTGCACAAGCTTGTGCCAACAAATCATGTTACAATATGGACTGAATGATACAAACAGAAACGTTTTTTTGCTGGGCATCATTTCTAAACCCATCTGGCCACAATGAAGTACCATGAAGGAACAGAAATTTCTCTTCTTTTTCTTTTTTTTATTATTCTTCACCAGTCGAAGTAGATTATGACATTTGAAAATCTATTACTAGCACAACATGCACTCTCACAGCAGCATTTCTTTGTTCTCTGTTACTCAGTTGGAAATAAGTTACAAGACTTTCGTGTGGATTACAAAAACCAACTATTTTATCAGCTTCACAGATGTTATAACACATCAGGTGCACTTAACACCACTGCAGAATTCCACCATATAAACTTTTTCCACTTAAAAAGTTATAGCAACATTTTCTGCCATTGGGGTATGTCAAAGATATCCCATTTCCTCCGTTGTGTTTAGAACCAGAAATTAAACTATATGACATCCAAGTATGAAAGAGCAGAGACTGAGGATGCCCAGCACAGAAGCCAGGAATGCTACTTTCTGTGTAAGATGTGTCAGTGTTTCAGGGGTCCCTCTCGCCTTTCAGAAGGGATGGCTATATCATATAACAGGTGACATCTGTTGCTAGTTGACTGACAGTTTGGTGAGAGTCACAATATGTGTGAGATATGATTTAGGTAAGCCAAAACCGTCTCGTTGTCTAATTATCACTGAATTATTAGCATAGGTTAAGAAGCTGTACAAATTACATGCGATAAAGACTATACTCTTGGAAGCATAGACCTGATCTTTGCAATACAAGCAAATGTCCTGTCTAGGGTAATAAAATTTGCATGTTTTCTCTGGTGCTGAAAACTGGCTTACCTCTAGCTCTGCACGAACCTGTAACTGTGAAGAAATAAGAGGAATTTTTTCTTTGGCATGAAGAAAAAAATCCATCATTCAATCTGCATTAAAATGGAAAATTTGATATTGAAAATTAAATACAAATATGGAAATGTGTGTGCTTTTGGCCCAAAGCTTGTTTTCAGATATAACTTGCAATATTGAGATAGCAGTAATCTGTCAGAAACGGAATGTCCAAAATTAATTTTCACTACAAATTTTTCACCTGGAATCCTGACAATTGTGTTTTATAAAATCATGTCCCAGTAGTGTGATGATTTTTAAACAGCATTGCACGCTTTTGAAACATTTTATAAGGCTTTTTTTTTCTAATATCTATTTGTGGATGTGTCTGTGCTTCAAAAAATACACATTTCTTGAAAAAAAGTGTGTGGTTATAGATGTCCCACAAATCAGAGCCACCAGAATTGCTATACATCAGGTGAGCCCTCCACTTTTCTATACTATGTCATGATCCTCATTCACAACAACTCTCACGGGATAGGAAATACCATGTTTTCCAGACATTGCCTAGCAGTTGCTGTTAACTGACCAAACTACTGTTGTTAACTTCAGGATTGCATATTAGATCATAATGAGTCTTGTGAAAGATAGCAGGTGACTTTTAAAACATGCAAATTGTATAGATGATGGATTGCCTCTAATAAACTATTTTTCAACCTGCTCTGAAAGTGAATTATCTTCCAAATGCTTTTATGTGTGAAAGGTTTCTTCTTTTTATTTGATGTTTCCTTCTTTTATTGGTTATTTGAAAAAAAATCTGTAGGGGATGGAGTCATTAAAGTGAATTAAAAAAATGTGGGAGTCCAAATTGAATCTACAGTGAAAGCTAATGGCATGTGCTTAGCTCAGCCTGTGGTGCCTCTGCACTGCTGAGGTCTCTAAGCAGAAAAAGTCTGCAGCAATGCCAAGACACAGAAGGCGAGTTACAGATGATATTTCAGCTTTCTCTGTGAACCCTCTTCCATAACCATAAAACTTAAAGTGAAAAAGATCTCTTTGGTCGGCTTGTCTGTCCTCTCATTGCAGGACTATCACCCAGTTCTTGTTTTGCTTTTTACATTAGGACAAGGTGAATCAGAGAATCCCATCTTATGATTTTATAAAATTGTGTTCTGCAGATGTTGGAGACATTTTTATATGGTGTTTGTATGAACTCATCATCAGCAGGCTTTATTCCTCCTTGCTGAGCTATTCCCAGCCTTCAATGAACACCCTTCCATTCAGACGCTGCCTCAAGGTCACAGCAGTCTCTATGGCAGTCTCTGCACCAATTTTTCAACCCCTTTTCTTGGTAATTACACAAGAGCAACATGAATGTTACTGGATCAGACCTACAACCTACCTCAACTTGAAGTCTCACTTCTGATGCTGCTGATACCAAAAGCTTCAAATCAAGATTCAAAAATGGGAGATTTGCATAGCAGCTTATCTCTCATTTCAAGTCCATAGGAAACAACTGGTCAAAATCTTTGGACAGAAGACATACAACCTCCCAGGCTCAGCTGAGTGCAACGGCTGATGAACACATTTAAATGTGACATTCGTAAGATTCTTAGTTTTAGTCCTCTACAGCTGTGATTGTTCTTTTTATTCACGTAATGTTTTCCTTTTTAGTATTTTTCTGTTTTTCTTAGCACCAGCTACACCCAGCAGCACATATTTCCATAGGTCATTTGCTTGTTAATGCAAAATATTTCCTTTAAAGTTTTCATGCTTCATATATTTCTATTTTATTCAGTATCTCTGCTCTTGTACTTTTAGCACTCTATATAAATTCTGTTTCTCGTTTGTTTTAGAGTGTCTTTATATATAATTACTCTATCTGCTACAGTCAGTCTAATTGTTTCTTACTAAATAATTTTCGTCTTTTTCATTAGTCATTTCTACAGGACTGCTGTTATTTGTTTCTGTGGGACCTCCTGTGTGTCTAATAACTCTTTTTATCTACATATAATATCCTTTGATCTTCTGTCTACCTACGTCTCTTTTGATTTCTTTTCTAATCAGAAATGAATACAACTTGCCACAGGAAGGCCCTCTTCGAAGTGTAAAAACTTTTAATGATCTCTTTGCTCAGACTCCAAGAGTTCTTTTGAGATATGAGGCTACAGTGAATTTAGATCCCAGTCATATGCACAAGAAATAACAAATATTCTTTTCAGTCTATACAATCTTGCTGTTCACCAAATGTAACTGTCTGCCATAGTACTGCCAATTTAGTCATGTTGTGGGTTTCTCAAAGTCTTCCATAATCCTGCCAAATTAAGCAATTTTGTGCCATTTGAAAATTGTCTCTGGTTTCCATTCTCTTTTCCAAATGATTGAAAAATGGTTTTAACCAAGACAATCTGATTACAGGCAAAATGCACACGTCATTAACTGTTCATATTGTTGAAAATGGACCATGTTTCCCATCTTTCTCATTTTAGCCAGTTAATATATATAAAATAATATTACAGAACTATGCTTCTCATTTTATGATTAATTTTATTTTCCTAGCAATTCATGAGCAATCTTATCAAAAGACTGTGAAAGTCCACATAAAATACATTCACCAGTTTTCTTTCATCCTACTCAAGGAGTTGTAGCACATAATTGCACACAGAAAATATAATTGACCTTGCCACACCTCTGCTGAAAATCTATATTTTTACCTCTTTTCAGTGATTTATAACTTTGTCCTCCAATTAATTTGGTAATTATATGAGCCTCCTGCAATAAATTTGATGATTTCACCAACCATTTTATAGTTGGTGAAACCAACACAAATGCAAACTCCTGCATGCAGCTGGGGAAGGACAATCTCATGTGCCAGTACAGACCAGGGGCTGGGAAGCAGCTTTTCAGAAAAAGACCTGGATGTCCTGGAGGATACCAGGTTGAACATCAGCCACCAAATGCCTTTGCAGCAAAGGCGGCTAAACCATGTACTGGACTGTATGAGAAGAATTTGGGCCAGCGGGTCAAGGGAACTAATTATTGCCCAGTGTCCAGGATTGATGAGACCACATCTAGGATACTGTGTCCAGTTTTGGTCTCCCCAGTACAGGAAAGACATCAACAAACTTGGCTGAGTCTAGTGGATGGCCATCCGGATGGCCAGAGGGCTCAAGCTGTAAGAAGAGAGCTTGAGAGCACGAAGTTTTGCTCTTTGTTAAAAAGAGATGGCTAAAGGAGATTTTATCGATGTTTTCAGCTACATAGCAGGAGGGTACAGAACTCATAGCATACATAGAGAATACAGGGCCATGCTTTTCCCAGTGAAAGGATAAGGTGCAATGGAAAAAAATTTGCAATACAGGAAATACTCATTAACTATGACGTGTCACCGAACACTACAGGGACAAGCAGGTTATTTTAAGGATTCTTGGTAGAATGAGAACTGGCCACGGGGTTGTAAAATACTGAGAGCTTTGCTGTTACATAAGATTTTAGCAAGCAGGATAGCTTATCATTACACAGAATTTCCAGTAATTAGCATAGTTTTCCTATTGTCTAAAATTTCAGTTACCTAGACTTTTCAGTCACCTGAACCCTCTGCAGATCGGGTCAAATTATTAATAATCAGCGAGCAGCAAAATAATCACTATCTATACTCTGCCTTTAAAAAGTACAAGAGTCACTTGGTTCTTGGAGGAAGAATGATGCAGGTGGTGCCACAATACCCTAGTCGATGGTGAGGGTGCTACCCCTTCACCCTCCATCATGGTTTGGGCATTCCCTGTATTACACCAGGAAACATGAAGGCCTCAGCAGTCTGGCTGCTGTTGGATCCACTTCAGAACTTTGGACCACATGATGTATTTACGCCTCTTAATTTGGGAGTTTGGTCTTTACCATTTCCATAAATTAGTGGATTCTGAAGAGGCTGCCAGACAATCAATATGCAAGAATTTCAGCTGCAGGGGACAGCAAGGTGCAGGTGATAAAGGCTGCATAATGATCTTTATCTCTTCCTCTCCATTGTCTCCTGACTACTTGTTGCTCCCACTTTGACCTGATGGCCCTTCTCCCAGCGCCTTAGCATGAGCTGTGTGTTAGCCAGAATCTGAGCACGAGCTGAGGGAACAGTGACAGGAGGCATCCCTGACCACCACGGGATCACAGATTTTACCATCCAGAGTATCTCACATGCTGTTACGCTTCTCTGTTCCGTAATGGGCATCACCACAGGCTGACAACAATGCTGCACCAGGTGTCGGGAGCAGGGAGTACAATGAGGGGAAAAAAGTCTCTACGAGCAGCATGCTCTGGACATGCTGTGAAATCTCCCTTCTTAGAGATACTCAACACCCAACTGGACACGGCCCGGAGCAGCCCACTCTAATTTCAGAATTGTCCTCTGAACTGAAGGGTTGGACCAGAAGTCCCTCTCAGCTGAGATTATTCCATGATCTTCCAGTCCCAATTAATTTTTGAAATTAATTTTAATTAATTTATCATTTCAGTGCTGTGGCACCTATAGCAGCTCCTTTTTCACTCATCCTGCTTTACAGAATCAACATGTTTTAAATGCCTAAGAAGACGGTGGTTCCCACATTGTGTTTGAAGATAAGGAAGGCAGCACGAATGATTCGGCTGCTTTGATAAATTCACAGACTTCCTGCCTTTGATAAAAAAAGTATTTCCTCTTAGTTGTTTTCTCCTGTCAAACTTGTTTGCATTTTTCTTGTTTTCCAGAGCATACCGTCCTCTCTCGCCACTTAGACCCCTTAATATGGACTGCCGTTCCATCTTCTGAAGCTACCTGAATAGTCAGCACTGCTATTTAATCATGGAAGGGGTCAGGTCTTCTCCTCTTGCTTTCCTCTCTGTTTAGGGATAAAGATGTCTTCTGCTACTCTGGCATATTCCGCTTAGAACATTTAAAGCCTATTCTGGAAACTTGCATTTACCCACTTTTCATTGTAGAAAATTTTCAAAAATTTATTCTTTTTCCTTTATTCCCGCATGCTACTTTTCAAAGTCAGTCTAATACAGACAGCACATGTTCAGATTCTTTTAATTTGGTTTTCTTTTTGTGCAGGAATATGCACATCCTACAACAAGCTCCTATTCCCAATAAAATGCTGCAAAATGTCATAAAGTTCCATTCCATTTTTTGGGTGGGTTTTTTTTTCCTTTGACATTACTGCTCTTTCTGTCTCCAGGACTGAGTTTTTAAGAGTATACCCACTCTCCTTGAACAGCTGTACCTTAAATGCGGTCTCTTAGCCTCTCTCTCATACCACATCGATTCTTCAATGCGATCCATGACAATCATTTCTATCATTTATATCCTTTTGTTGTCCAGAGCCAGAAGTAACCATGTCACCTTGACCTTGGTGCAATCATTCCCCTAGCCATTCTAGCCCAAAATGGTTCCTCACATTGCATTTTCCTGCTACGTCTCTGACAACAAAGGGAAAAAAACCATTGTCTCAGGAAAAGGATGACTCTTTGCTGCCAGCTGCCAGGGTGACACACTGGAAAGACACAAGCAAGAACATGCAGTTGCACTGTCTCCTTTGCATTAGTGACATCTATGCTTGAATCACTTCTCCCTCCATTTTTCTTCCTTCTGGAAGCTGAATCCTTATCGTAATTTTCTCAGAGTTCCCAGAAGATCAAGGCTGTAGTATTTTCCAGGGTACCCAGTGTTGGGGGATATGTGACACGTATGAGTTATCATGTTTACTGTGGACTGAACCTTCAAATGAAAGGAAATTAATCTCCATGCAGCAGAAAGAGCTACTGCTTTTGGTCTCAGGTAACCTACAGAACAGACATAAATAAATTCATTTCTTAAACCTCTTGTGAAGAATTTACTTGCATCATTTTTCTTTTGCCTTCCTCTTATTATGTGTAATTATAATCTGATTCATTTGAAGATTTCTCCTTTTTCAAACCTGAGTAACTGTATCCATTGGTCTAGCGAAAGACACTGGATCTGTCTATGAAACCTACACAGGTGTAATGATACAGTTGTGTTCATGCAGCAGCAAAACATAACATTTTTAAATAGCTGGAGACAGACCAAAATTACAAAGTTCACATCCAGAATGGAATTTGTTCTAAATTTTGGGGGTTTCATACAGAATTGATGATCTGGTGTGTTTGGGGAAAGGGCTTCTCATACAGAGAGCTTATCAAATTCAGCAGTTGCATGTGATTTCTGTTTTTTCCTTCAGAGTAATGTCTGTCATCAAACAATTAATTATAATAGATTTGTTGGGAAAAATTACCCTTTCATTTTCCTCCACAGACAGGTTATTCAGATTGTCTCAGACAGGAATATGCTTGCTAACTGCAACTGTTCAACAAATACAATTGCAAGTATCTTAACAGAAGACCTAACTTAATACTGAAATAGTTTCTAACTCTGCTTCAGATAAACGTTATTTTTATCCCAAACTAGCAGCATTTTGTTAATGGTTTTCAAATATGAACCTCAAATTGCATTCCTTAAACACATTTTTTCCATTCTCTTTATATCTAATCCTTGGCTTCCAAGAAAATACACAACATTTAAGAAACAAAGTCCTGTTTAAATACACGAAATGGACAAAAATTACTGTTCAGTTCATTCGCTTAGCTTTACTGCTTAACAGAAGGACCCAGAGGGGTTTTGCAACAAGACAAATACTTTCATTTCTTCTTTAGACTTCATCTCATATTTGGCTCCACATCAGTGCTTTTTAAAGGAATGAATATTACGGTCAAAATGTCTTCTCACTGGAGAAAAATGTTTTCTCAGAAAAATCCCAAAGAGGATAAGAAAGGTTATTTACTGGGTGTAAATATCCATAAGAGATAAAAATATCTTTTTTTTTTTTCAGCTGGAGCATTAATAATAATTTTCAGAAAAAACCCACACATCTTCCACAAAAAGTGTGCTTTAGTTCACTGAGTGCAGAATGGTAATGCTGAAACCCCCTGTTAGCCCTGACTGATGATGTTTGAACAGAGGAAAAGACATCATCTGTCAAAGTCAAATCTGACAGGCCTTTTACTATATTTTATAGCTGGCTCTTACACAATGAATAATCCAAAACATGTACAAAGAAAAGCTGGGAGACAGCATCATGAAATACGATCTATTTTCAAGAAATATTTTAGAATACCATTTTCAGTTATCCCATGTCAATGATTGATTGCTTGTTATTGCCTTTGTGACTAATGATAAGCATGATGAGTTGACACAAAATTTCACACTACTTCCAGCTTGCATTGCTTGTTTTGTCACTCAGAAATATCCCTGCTTATTGTACCACTCACACAAGAATTTATTTGCAGCACGTAATAGTAGACTTAAAAGCAGACATTCCAGACAATTATTCTTTTTAGTGATAAGTCAAGGTTATTTTACTTGATCCAAAATAAAGAATTTCCATGCTCAGAAATGATATATATGTGACCTGACCTAGAGCATACCGAGTCAGACAGCTGAATGATGCAAAGCAGACAACAGAGCCTATACATGCATTTGTACAGAAAAAGCTACACTAAGACAAAAATAACAAGAGCCAGAAATGTTTAAGATCTAGGTTCCCATTCCTCAATTTGCTGCACTGTTCTCCCCAATTTATGTAACAGAAAGCATCCTTCACTGAGTTTTCCAAGTGAGCAAATGGAATAAAATGCACTTGACTCCAATGTATGTCTATATAGTTATTATATTCATATAGTAGCTAAAAAATCTCATATTTAAGGCAATTGATACTTAAATACTTTTTAAGTATTAATAAAAGTGTCATATGCAAGATCTAGGTGGTAATTATTTCTGCTGGAGCTGGCAAAATCACAACAGTATAGGATCCTGTTGAGGCACTATAAGAAAAATTTATACAAATAAGAAACAGCCAGGAGAAGAATAAAAATAAAGAATTTGGAAAGAGTGAATTTTGTGGGATGATTAAAGGGGCTTTACCTTTTCACTCTAAGAAATAGAGGACTAAGAGAGGCATAAGTACAGTCTTCCAAGAAGGCAACTGCTCTCCGAATGCAGAAGGGGTAGGACCAGAACAAATCATTTTATTTTGCTGAAAAGAAGAGAAAAGTCAGATGAGATGGAAAGCTTTCTAAATGTCAAAAGCAGGCAATCACTGCAAGAGAAAAAACAGGAAGATGATGGTATCTGCTTTCTGGAGGTTCCTTAAGGGAAAATCAAAAAAAAACAGGTTATTCGGGGAGAAACCATAAATATCTTGACTTTGCACAGCAAGCTGGAGTAGGTCATCTCAATCAATGGTATTAAAGCTAACACTTTGTGTTTCAGTACAGCCAGGGACAAAAGTTGCAAGCACAAGCACTAAAGCTGCCGGTGCACCCAGTGGAGAGGTCCAGAAGGATCATCAGTGTCAGCCCACCTGAAGCCTACCCTCCATCATGTCCTACCTCCAGATGCAGTCAACTGCAACACCTGGAGAGACACCTAAGAGGCAGATGAGCTGCCTATGTCCTCAGCGCACTGACAGGCCTGACCTTCCCTTGCCAGCCCCCAGGGGCTCCACCACCTTGTCAATTCGTCCACCACCACACAGGGCCGTCAGTCCCTGCCCCAGTGATCCTGCATCACGGCTGGTCTCCAGCTCCCCACAGCCTTGCCCTGCCCAGCCATGGGCCCCACTGAACTCCCCATTTCTGGGGGTCCACACGGTGCCCTGACACGAGCATGCAATGGTGGCACTTCCCCAGACCACTTCTTCAGCTTCTGAGTATTTTGTGTCTCAAAGACTTTTTCTGAGCAGTCATGGAGTCATAGCACTGGGGACAAAGAACAGAGGTTCTATTTGGAGGGGACGAGACCTTTAGGAGGCAGCAGCTAAATATTTGTAAGTTATGACTGATTACAGGCTAAATATGAGACCTCTCGACAATGCCGCATCCAAAGCACTCTTTGGATCCTGGCTAAAGAAAAAAGAAAAGCTGGGAGAAAGGAAATCGTTCTGTCTTTATGAGCAGCTCTGGCAAGACCAGTTCTGGAATATGAAGTTCATTTCTGGTATCTACATTAGAAAAAAGGTGTTGACACTCGGAGATGTTACAAAGAGAAGCCACAAAAATAACTTGAGACTGTAAATGAGTACCTTATTGAGACTGTTTTAAAGAAGTCCATCTCTTCAGCCTGTCAAAAGGAAGATGCAGGAGTTACCTGACATTATTCTTTAAGTACTTACCAGATGTTAATAATGTGCTCCTTAGCCTACCAAAGAAAATGGATAAAAGACCAATAGTTGAAACAGAACTAGGAAGAGGAAACATATCCTAAGAGCTATGGACGATTACTCCTTGGGAAAAGCTGCCAAGAAAAATGAAGGATTTTCCATTTCTTGGTGTCTGAAAATCAAAAAGGGAAGGTCTTCCTATAAAATAAACCCAGGTGAACAGATATCTACTGAAAGTCTAAATGGGTGAAATTCTGCATTTGAATTATATAGTCTTTCAAAATACTAGTTTATTTGGTCTTAATTTGTGCATTTCTCAACAGGAAGCAGTCCACAAACAATATTCTTCAATCCTTTTATTTGTACTTGAACTGCAAAAAAATTCTTGATCAGATTTAAAGCCATGATAGAAAGAGCTAGTAAAGGAACAAAACAATATGTTAAATCTACCTGTTAAACGTGTTTCTATACCAGGATTGCAACTAGTTATCAAAAGCAAATTTCCTTTCCTTTCATCAAATGACCAACATTTTAGCTTAGGAAAAAGTGAAAACAAGTTGTGTCACATATAATTTGTAATTCTGAACCCCCTTAATTGACATCTGTGTAGAAAATAAATCTTTAAAGATACATCAGACAAATATATCAGATAGTCCCTTCCATTCTGGCTGTGTTTCCCCTAATGCAGCTAAAGCCAGTCCAGATGGAGGGCTGGAGGCTCTTCACTTTTCTGATTGAAGAACCTTGTCCTCCCTTTGATATAGCTTGTTATACTGTGATGAACGCAATGGCAGCCGTCTCTGAAATAAGTCACTAAGAGACATCCAGGGTCAGCAGAAAAAGCTCAACCACACATTTCATCCACTAGACGTAAGCATTTCACCATTTCTATAGGCAGATGGGAAAAACTGGTAGTTCCTGAATTTAGTTTACCTTCTCATTGTCATTTGACTACCAAGTGTAAAGGATGGTGTCGGTTGTTAGCAAAGTGAATAGTGTGGGGATATCGGGCAGGGTCAGGCAGACCATAACAGACCCCTCCACAGCATCAGCAGTGTTATCCTCCCCTCTGATCTTGGCCCAAAGAACATGTGCAGCCACTTCTCTGCTCTCACACTGGAGCTCTGTGCAGGAAAAGAGCTCCTTTGTATGGAGCAAAAAACTCCCTCCTCTTCCCTGCCTACCCTTTCCAAACATCCTGCACTCATCCATGACAGTGACACCCTGCTATCCACACCCCAGCTGTAGGAGTCCAAACTTCCCAAAATGTCCAGTGACACAGAGGTGTGATAATAAACATTGGCATCATTTACAGGTAATTTTTCCTAAGTAGAAGAGAAGATATGCTCCAGAACCATAAAGACTTTTTATTTATCTTGAAAGCACACGCAAACAAAAATAGAACAGTACAGTTATACTGAAGTGCCAACTGTGTATGTGTTTTTCTGCAGGCTCCTCATGAACTGAACATAAAATAGCAGTGATCCCAAGCAGCAAAGTGTGTTAATTCAGTGCACATAAAGCTTTATTACCTGAGTGATCAGGGTGAGAAAATAATGCAATATTCTTATTATCTTATAACTTGTTTATCTTATATTCTGTTCTGAGATAAGTTTCAATGTTAGTTTACATTAATATTATGTAATTATAATCTAATCTATATATGTCCAACAAGTGAGTTCATTTTCTGGTTCTGCTCCATGTAGGTGCTAAAGGTTAAATACCTTTGAAGATAGAGTAGACAAGTAGCAATAGATAAGTGTCTGCAAGTTCTAGTCATACAGTTGTTTTTACTCCCTGTTGGGTTTATTCTCACCAATGTTTTTATGTTACATTTTGTAATCTGACATGACTTTTTCACTCCCCCAATTCCTTGTTTCCCTAAGGAGATTTTACTGAAAAAGAGTGTATAGCATAAAGAGCAGTACTGTAGCTTTGCACACCACAGCCCACCTTTCATCCATCCCCTCCCTCCCATTCACAAAGAGCCGTACAGACAGATGTTGAAATAACCCAAACCCAAAGCCAGTGGATTCCATGCGCTATGAAGACTCTTAAAAACACTGTTTCACCTTCTAGTCCAGGAAGCCCCATGACCGTAGTTGAGAGATGTGTGTCATCATCTCTCAAAATTACGAGATCTCCCATGAAGTGAGTGGCAATGAGAATAAACTAAGCAGTCCCAACTTCTAGCCAAGGCTTAAATTCTTTACTGGTGTAACTCCATTAGTTGTTCCTGTACAAAGACAGCTAAATGAATTGCAGACTTGTTAAAGTGATGTTACTTGTGAGCTGATAAATAAGTTAACAAACAAATTTTTAATTACAAAAATTGTTTGCTGTGAGAGTTGTTCTTGCCCAACAAAACAATTCCTCATGTGTATATTCAAATCCTTAGCAAGTTTAGAATTCAAAATGATTTATGTCAGTTTTGTTTTGGGTGGCAACAAATTATGACTTCACTCAGCAAGAAAACATTTCCTGCTGCTATCTCTTAAAGACTGCCTGCAGTGTTTAACTATCACCTGCTAGCATCACACAGACTGGAAGCTGACCAATGGAATGTGCGAGGAGAGATTAGAACGAATTTTTGACGTGCATTTTCATTTCATAAACTCTAGTCTGCAGCCGCAAGTTTGTCATTTGTTATGTGTTTTTTTTCAAAGGCAGTTTTGTCTTATCTGATGTTGAAACTCTTCCACGAAGCTTTGAATGCTGAGGCATAAGAAAGAGAAATCAGTTGGAAAGTTGTTCATGTATACCTCTGTGCTTGACATTTCTCCACTGATAAGGTACAGCTAAATATTGACTTTTTAGTTAAGTTCGGATTAGCTGTCTGGTCCATGAGCATTGATTGTAAACCATTATCTTTTCCCCATTTGCGGGCTTTAACGCAAAAAAGACAGAAAGAGAAAAAAAGAAAGACAGAAAACAGAAATGGAGTGGAAGGGGAAAACGTGTAATTGGCTGTAAAGGTGCCATTAAATTTTGCTGGAAAAAACCCAGAAATGCTATTGATGTTTACCTTTAAAAAGCTATCCTTTTCTCATTATAACAGTCACCCTGTTCAACTCATTTTTGACCCATTCAAGGAAAATGCCAAGCCACGACTGCCACCAGGACACAAAGCTGGGAAAGATATAAAAGTCTCTTCTATCACTAATTAAGTAAATGCACAACTTGGCAGTAATAAGCATTACTAAAGGTATTGTTCTACAGGGGCTCAGTGGTACTGCTATTTCCATTTCATTACCCCAGACCCCCAAGACAATCCAGGAGAATAGTTTGAGTATGTCAAAATAAGAGCAAATAAGAGAGCAGGATGATGTAACTATTTTAATTTTTGAACAGCCTTTGACAAAGTCCCTCCCAACAGGCTGCAGAGGAAACTAAGAGATCATGCAGTTAAAGGCAAAGTATGCTTACAGATAAGAAGTTGGCTAGGAAAAAGAAAACAAACAGGAGCAATGAGCAGGAAAATTTCAGCTCGATGAAAGTCTATCAGTGGGGAGCCCTGCGATTCTGCTCCAGAGAGGTGGCACAGAGGGGACATGGCAGGAGAGTTTGTTACCTCAGCTGCCTAGGGATGTGCCTTTGGACGTCGCAGCCGGCTGGAAGAGATTAGGGCAGCCCACAGGGATCGTGCACACAGCTCGTGAAGCAGCTATTGCAGACTCGCTTCACACCATTCAGTTAATCCCATCTAATTTCCAAGTGTAGACAAGTATTTAACTTCATTGGGGCTGAAGCTGGAACAGCATGGGTACCCTGGCTGCCCTGAGCAGGTGAGATGCCTGCTACTCACACGTCCCAGGAGGAGGGGAGGGAAAGGGTTACAGACAGAGATCTGGATCAGGGAGGCAGTTACCATTAATGTTGGCAAAAGCTGTGTCTGTTCCACCAAGATCAGGCCTGACCTGAGCTAAGAGAGTCAGCTAATTAGAGTATGCATACTGGCTTTTATAACGTGAACCCTGCTGGGCAGTGCAGACAAAGAGTTAAGTTTGAAATTTTAGGTCCAGCACATCACATCTCCATGTGACCTTAAATCAATAAAGGAGACTCTCCCGGTATGTGAAAAGAAGCTACCCTCAGTGGTCAGAACTGGCTGATGGCTGATGGCTGGATCAAATGTAAAGGGAGAAGAGTTCCTCTGACACTCAACAGACACCATGGATTTAACAGTAAATTTAAGGATCTTTTCTGCTGTGAACTGTCCTGGTCTTGAATCAGGAACCCCAGGTGTTATCCCGTGTTCCTCTTCTTCACTGTGCCTGAGTACACAGTCCACATTTCAAATCCTATGCTTGTAGGTGCACTGCAACAATGGTAGCTTAGTTATATGAATTAACTTAATTTAAATACTTTTAACTCTATGTGGCTTACTTGTAGTTCAAAGTACTAGCACCTGCTAAAAGAAGACTCATCTAGAGGCATGATTTTCTCTTGTGAGTTTTGATTCAGATCAGTAAAGGGGTGGGAACCTCAGAATTACACCATTATAGGCTTCATCACGTCATTTGGTAGAGCAGAGCGTAGTGGAGCCACTAGTACATCAACCTTAAACATAACAAAAATGTGTCATGGGAATATGTAGCTTGGATATGGTACAGCAAGTATTGTTATAAATACCTCATGTGACATAACATGCAAACGCGATGAAAATATGAAAACCAGGTGTGTGTCGTTGCATTTTATTTACCACTCTGTTCTTTAGATTTTCTTAATTGCCAGAACATCCCATCTTCCACAGAAAGAGCTCACAATATTTCACTTTTAATGACTGCCTTTTCAATTACTACAGCGTGGATGTCAGCAAAAAATCCCCAAACTTGAAAAATAACTGATTACCTAAAGTCCTTTCTCTCCTTTAAAACCCAATGTTGCACCTATGCCAAGTTTTGGATTGATGCATATTTAAAAACTAAATTATAAATCCTCAGAAAGATATTCAGAACAGCAATGCTGGTAGGCTCTTAACTTGCACCTACAGTCCCAGAAATGAATGCTGTGATCTCATCACATACCACAGGTCCAGCTGGGTTTGGGCTAAGTCAGTCTGTGGGTGGGAAACCTCAGTGGAGTTTTAGGAAGTAGTATTAATGATTTATAGTCTATTTACCCTGCAAATTTTTCCAAGGTTGCAGTACAGTTCCTTTCAGAAAGCAGGAATAGCATTTTAACATTGCTCCTGAAAAACGATGCAGGAGAACCGTCAGCCTCTAAGTACAATCATTCTGTGCAACTAGAAATAAGTAGCATAATTAGAACAAGCTGGGGATCTCTTACGGCAATAGGAGTCTGTAAAAAGATGTCTCTTCATTTTGCTCTGACTACCCACATTATGCAAAGCCTTTTTTAAGCAGTTGGTCCTCCCTGGTATTGTGTTCCTGCTTATTTACAGCTGGGAATTCTGGGGCAACAGCAAGTGCCTGTACACTCCAGAAAGCCTCTACAGTTCTCCCCATATGATGGATTGTGATAGGACTTGTCAGGTCTTCTGAGCATAAAGAGAGAAGGTTGGCAGAATTATTAGTATGCAAGTGACTCAGCCAGCACCTTGCTTGGAAGACAATGAACTGAATGAATGTGGCATTCTCTTATCACTGTCCCCGGCTTCGTCAATAATCCTAAAATTACAGCATCATCAAAGTCAGGTGAACAAACTTTGTGTGTAGATAAGATGTAAAATCAAAGGGGAGTTCAAATTAACTCAACAGTGAAGATCTGTAGAAGTCAAAAAGCATAGATTCTTCTATGTATGAAAAGTAAGTAACAGCATGAAGAGGATGTACACAAAAAAGCTGCAAAATACACTTTCTCTTAAATAAAATTGGTCTCTAACATTTTCACAGGGCTAGCTAAAAAAAAGAGGATTGGTTCCTCACCAGAACCATCTGAGAAACTCTGCATACCACAATGTGATCCCAAGTCCCTCTTTCATAGCTGCTGAACCTGCTTTCGAGGGAAATTAATGGGTCTTCTGATATCTCAGATGGAAGTGCACATAGCCATATTCAGCCTGGCTGCCATTTGCTTGGCTATCCTTAACCATCTTCGGAAGACAAGTATTTGGTCTAAGCTGGTCAGCTAGACGCCATCTGTACATAGTGAGAAAGAACACACCGAGGGCAGCTCAGTTCTTTCATAGGACAGATATCAACAAAAATTGGAAGAAGTTTCCTCTGAAAGTGCTTAAATCTCTGGTTATAAAAGAAGCCTAAATGATTACCTTGACTAGAAATCTAAACTTTATGTAGCTAAAATTAGATTAAACAAATCCCATGCTAGGCTGTTGTTTTAGACATTGTAATTGCTCTTCCCTATTGACTGTATCAGATGCCACATTGTCCTGGGAAGGGCTCTAATTGCAAACTATGTGCCTATACCAGTAGAGCTGATAAAGATTTTTCTTTAAACCTTTACTTTCTGAAATCTGTTTCTTTAGGAAGGAAAGAAGAAGGGATGGAAAGAGGGAGAGAAGAAAGAAAAAGAAAGGAAGGTGGGAAGTAAGCAAGGAAGAGTCTGATGGAATAATTTAATTTCAAATATTTCCCCTTTTTCAGAGTGGGTAGAGGAAGTCTTGACTACTCTAGATGTCTCTTTCTTCCCCTTCTCCTTTTATTTTCCTTTTATCCTAGAGAGAAAAAGGTCAGAAAATTTGGCCTGAACCTGGAATGAAACAAACTTATATTACTTCATTTCATATAATTTAAATGGCTGTATTTTACACAAATCTGAACGCAATAAACTTTTAGCTGTATTTTTAAAAATCCATGAAAAAATTACCATTTATCAAGCACCCTATTAGGTGACTAATGTTTTCAATTACCTTTCCTCTATGACCATTAAAAGCTTAGTCAAGGGCTTGCTGATGCTAACAGAAATCTTTCAGGTTGTCACAAAAAGGCTTTTCAACCAAACCCTAAAGGCATTATTTTTATCAGTATTTGTCAAGTTCAGCTCAAAATATTAAAATTAAACGAGAGAACTCCAGGTCTTCAAGGCACTAACTTGAATAAATACCAGAAAATTAAACCAAATTCAGTCATGTCTCCAGCAATTCCACTCAAGCCAGTGGCATTTCAAAGGTTTCAGATAAAGAGGGAATTTGTCCCAGTCACTGTTTTGCAGTCAATTTATGCTCAGAGTTCATTGACTTCAGTGGAAATTCCACCATGATAACCATGACAGAGCTGGGAATGATTATGTACAGTAAAGATATAAGGAGCTAATGAAGCATGCACGAATCAGCTCAATATGTTGAATATTCTCTCAGGACTGCTGGTTAGATAATAAGTTAAGTAGATTAAGAGTTATAAACAGGATTCTTCTTTGTCTCTATCTTCTAATTAAATAATGACTAACTTATTCTAGGAACATAGTGATCTACATAGTTAATCAAAAGACAATTGAAAGAAAAAAAAAATTCTAGAGATGTTTTCCCAATAAAAGCGCTTGCCCTTTTGTCCTGCATTTTTCCAGTCCTAACTACAGCAACCTTACTCAGGAATACATGGAGCAGACGACCATATATTTACTGTCAGTTCTCATTTATTGATGGTCAACATACTGATGTAGGCATTTCAGATTCGTCAGCAATTACTGGAGATAATTCACGTCACATATATATACACACACAATGAATACAGTATTCAGCAAACTTTTTTTTTTCCCATTTCTTTGAAGATAAAAAAGCACTGTATGATTTTTGGACCATGAGAAACAGCATGGAAAATACTGTAAGTCCAGCACCAGGCTCCAGACACTTCTTCGGCAGCTGGGGCATAATTCTTAGTTATGTCCTGACCACTTTACCACATTCTGCCATGTAACAGCCCTTGACTTAAATAAGAACCTGGATTATCATATCTAACTAGGTTATTATCAGTGATAGTAATGGAAATAAATCACCTCTGGTAGAGCGGCACCAGTGCAAGTTAATCTAGAATGTTACTCAGGATTTAAGATATTGTCTTATAGCCCAAAAAGGAAAAGGTGCTGGACAACATTTGGGACATGGATGGTAGAAGTTTTCCTGTTTCCAGGCACTCACAAGGAACCTAGAAGCTCTTTCATGCATTAATCCTGCAGGCAGTCCTAACTCAGAATTTCCAAAGACTTGCCATCACAGTGAGATGTGGAACGATTATGTAGTTATCTAAATGAAGTGTCGTGAAATGCAGGGATGTTCAGAGAGTTGGGAAACAGCCGCTGTAAGGAGAAAGACAAAATTATTGAAACAGAAAAACCCACCAAATGCAGAAATAATTCAATTGTAATATGTTATCTAAAAATATTGAGGCTGGTGGTAATAAATACAGTCATAAGGACTGGGATAACATTCAACACATCTCAGGACTTCAAAAAAACAGTCCAGAAGAAGCAAGAATCATGACAGATAAGGAACAGAACAAACAGAACAAGGAACCGCTAATCCTTGTTAGGGTAAAAAACCCTAGCCTTTTATGATCTCACTGCCAGACACTGATTTCAAGGAAAATTACATGGTTTATATCTAATTTTTTTTCCATATTTTGTGTGACAGGTATTACAGCCTTCCAATCTCTGCCTTCTCCACTACCTGCCTTCTGTTTATGTGACGATTAAGGACAATTTAAGTAGCAGAAATTTCCAGTGTGGCAGCCCCAGATCAGGAACTGGAGGATTATAACACCAGTCATGCAAAAATCAAAATTGCTCTCTCGCACTTATTCAGTATGCTATAGGCTATAGACAGCCCATGGCAGAACTGTGTGCATAAACCATGTTGAGAACAGACTGTAGACTGGAGTCAGAACTTCAACTTACCTGGAAATTTCTACCAAGTTGCATATGATGAAAAGAAAAGAAAGGGGAAGTATGAGGGCATCACCAGCCGAACCTTCTGTGTTTGTGGCCCTTGAGCACTTTATTGCCATTTCCCATTCCCACATCATTTCATGTAATTGTTCAAGACTGTGCTTATAATTACCACGACCACATTTTTGCCCTTCCCTCAGGACAGATGGACTGCTGATTCCCATAGCACTAATGACTGCTATAATCTGGGAAACACTTAGACACCTACCTTGCGCTGGCATTGTGTAGTGTGTAGAGGTGTTCTACAGCTTGAATGGGCTGCAGGCAGAAAGCTCAGCATCACTGTGAGCCATTTGAAAAGCCATTTGAAGAACTACCTAGATCTAGAGGTTTACCTCTGCTGGTTTTGGGAACAGCTCTGAAAGATGCCCTAGTCTACTTTCAGCTCTGTTGCTCCGAAGAATTGCATTGACAGATAGGAATAGCAAGAGAAGAGGTGCTGTAGCAGGGATGACTGAAATGTCTCAGCCATACTGTTAGCTTTCATCAGATTCTTTTTTTAAGAATTAAAGAAGTAAGTTGCACTTTGGAACAATCCCATGAACTCTCACAAGACAATCAGCTGGTGAATTTCTTACTAAACCAAGATATTTTTGAAAAGTAAAAGAAAATGTGCACTTTCATGAGGGTACGAGCTTCGTGAGTACCTTGCTTTGATACTTGCACAGCAATTACATTCTTCTTGTCTTTCCAAAGACTTCTTGATGTGTACCCAGCCCAATTTGTGTATAAACATTTGCTGTTTCAAAATTTCATGGTTAAATTGAAAATAAGTTTTTGTTACCAAATAGGGATTTCCCATTATAAATTCTCGGTTTGTTCCAATGGCTACTTTAAAGAAAAGCTGGCATGTTTCTGAGCTTAAAATGCTTACTTTTTTCCTGGAATGAAACAAAAAGTAAAGCTCTAATCCTTGTTATTTAACTGACAGATGACTGTCATGTTGGAAAAATACAAATAACTTTTCTGACAAGCAGGTCCCTCACACAGACATGTCAACCACTCTTGCAAGGTCCCTTTATCTCCTGCAGTTTGTGTCTCACAGAAGCCTCCCATCTCTCAAAAACAAAACCATGTTGGACTTGGTGTTGTTCAGAACTTTCAAGGCTGAAAATTTCCTTTTCTTTTTTCACTTGCAATTAAAACGCTAAGCAGTTGTTTTGTAATTATCACATGAAAGTAAAGCCATTTTAGTGCAGGCTTTTCATTCTTAACTTAAAAGATTTAAAGTCTTTTAATAACTGCTTTTTACATGAAAAAAAATATGATGAGGCCACTTGTGGGAGAATCATGGGTGTTTGCTGGTCTTCGTCTGGGACAAATTCACTATCAGAGTAAGTTGACAGAACAGTGATAGCGGGACTCCACCCAGCAACACACTTTGTCCTGAAAGTTCAGTTCCTTGTTCTTCATGTACTTCTTTAGAGGTTTGCCCTTTAAAACCAAAAAAATGAACTGTCATGGCAAAACTTTGGTGAAAGAATTAGTTAAACATTGAGCAACTGAGTATTAACAATAAATATTCACTAAAAGAGCCCTTTTTCCAGTTGTATGGTGCCATGGAACAGTTATGGCAGGATATTTCTGCCCTCTTCTCTCTTCCTCCCAGATGACTTCAGAGTTGATTTTTCCATAGCTGCTCTTTTTCTATTCTTCATTATTATTTTTTTAAATGTGGGTCTTACCTCTTTCTCTGTTTTAGGAATTCAAGAGGGAAAAATATGTATTTTCCTTAAAAAAAGGTGATCTCACTTTTAATCCCAATTACAGCAAAAGGACCTTTATTAACACTCCATTATCTGAACTGAAATAGGTCCTGCATACCATACGTAATGGAAAAATCTAGGAAACGTAAGTGCTAGTTAACCACAGATCCAGTATAAGTGTAACTTGGCTGGTGCTGACACAGAGCTCATAAGCTTGTCCTGAGCAAGTTGAGAACCCACGCCAAAAATGCCCCTGCATCGTGTCTTGCTGGCAGCAGGTCTTTAAGGTATCTGTAGGTTTGGATGGAGAAATAGTTATCAGAAAGCATCACGCCAACAACAGGAAAAGCATGTGCTGAGAAGGTTAAGCATGGAAATGCCCTAAGGACTGGTTGTCTTAGAGTCCTCCTAAATATGCAATGTGGTCCCTGCTCCAGGAGCGCCTGAGCATGGTCGCTGTTCCACACCACTGCATCTGTGCTGGCACACACTCCAGTGTCCTCACTCGGCGCTGTGTAGGAAGCCACAATTCCCTCTTGCAGTGTGAGGAGTTGTGGAAGTAGGTCAGTAACGTCCAGTATGAAGTTCAGAAGGTCTGACACTGAGAGGGAAAGTACCAAACAGCTCTGTCTCTGCTCAGTGTTTCCAGATACTTGATTCTGCACAAAGGCACCCCAGATCTACCAGGATGAAAAGTCCAGTCTGTGCCAAGTGCAGAAGCAACTTTACTGTCCTAGGACCTAATCTGGGCATGGGAGAGGTACATGCTCCTCCATGTAGCTCTGTGCTTGAACTAAGTACCAAAATAAGGTGCTACTTTCAAAAAGCCTAGACAGTGTGCAAAAGAAATGCATTGTATAAGCCAGTAGGTATTTCAAGGATGGTACATCCTTTGCTAAATGCATCAAGAGTTGCTATGTATTTTTATTAATTCATTATGGTTGATCTAGTTATATAAACAGGGAAAGGCAACAGATTAGCTCCTGGTGAGTGTTTCATATGGGATTACGTTTAATGCTGAAATTCCTGTCAAACCCTCAACTTTTCAAATACTGATAACACAGTACATACTGTGAACTTGTTTTTGAACACTTGAGCAGTGCATTCCCAGCAACACACTCGGAGCCCTAATAATCAAGATTGCATTTAGAGAAGCTTAATTTTTATGCCATTAATCTCTCCAGTGGTAAGAGTAATTATTCAGTATTCACCAAGAAGCAATCCCATAACATGGACAGGGTGCCAGTATGTTAGCATGGTTTGAATGACCACATAGTGAGAAAAAATGTTTCTCTCTCACCAGCAAATCATTATGCAGGTCCTTAAAAAGACTGTAAATTGCATTTGCTGGATATAAAACTCTCTCTGCTACAAGGATCATGTCATTTCCATTTACCCCAAATGACCTCTAAAGCTTCCTACCTTCTTCAGTATCATCTTTACGGTCTCCCTTCCAAGATTACCTTTCCTTTTATGACTCTCTTTTTTTACCATGCACCTTTGCCCAACACTCCATTCTGTTAAGGACTTTTACCATTATACCTATTTCTTATTCCCCATGTGTCATCTGAAGCCTTTTTAAACAACTCCTCCTGTGTATCATGCAGTGCCCTGCAGGTGGGTGAGGCAAAAAAGCAGTATTTGAATAAGGTAAAAACCACTGAATGCTAAGTAATGTCTTGTCTTAGTGTTGAAGCCATTTCAATTTCCAGGAAGGAAGAATTTTTTTTTTTTTATTGTGGCTTTTCTTTGAAGAAGATGCATCTTCTAACCAATTAATACCTCCCATTGAAACAGATGCAGAGCAGCGAAAGACTAAAACAGTCTCTTAGATGACATGTCCTATATCTGTGACTAAACCTACAACCTAAAGGTTGTACGTGTCTACCTTATTAATCATGTATCTCACTGTCTCTTGTGTTTGTTTCCTTCTGCAGTTTCCTGTCACATATTTTGACTACCCTGAATATAAAAAACATCTATTTTTACTCTATCTAGTGCATCCTGAGTCACGATTCAGGGTTGTAGACACCTCTGTAATACATTCCATAAAATAATAATAGGCAAAATAAGTATTAGATTTGGAAAGTATTGCAACAAGAGAACAGTGGACACTGTTTTTGAGAATCTACCCTCTGCATCTGATAGGCAAATGCCTGGATACTCTGACCTGGATGTTTGTTCAGCCACTGTAAATTTGAGAAGTCGGCTAACACATGAAGCTTAGATACCATAACTGCGGCCACTCAGTGCTAACTGCCACAGGGATCTTTTCTCTCCTTCTGCCAAGTAACTTCAACAGGCAGCCATGGTGCCAGCTGCCCCTGACTGCAGAGGCTGTCTGCAACAGATTGCTGTCCCTTGCTTATTTGCCTAATCCTTCTAGATTTTCTTATTTCTAATTATTATTGCATCATTTATCTCAGTCTATCCTCCACTTGGTCCATCTCACTCCATGTAAATTTTGACTATGCCCAGTTCTTCTTCCCTGTGTGCACTCTCAACTGCTTCTTCACCAGCTCCTTCAATTCTGAGTTTATCAGAAATGTCAGGTCTTCCAGGTCAGGCAAACATTTTTTCCTCATCAAACGGGAATGAACTCGAGTATGCAGTGTACCTGGAATCTCCTCATGATTTTTTCAGGGGCAAAATGTTATGAATTATCCTATGAATCACATTTGGAAGATGCCAAATTCCTGCTGTATGAGCATTCTTGAGGGCCTGAGGGTACTATTATGTTTGCTTCAGGGTTTATGAAGATGGTGAGGAGCCAGGTTTTGAAAGAGGAATTATTAGCTGCAATGAGCCTGCCACCTCTGAGATGAATATGAGTGATCCTGTAGGAGTCAGTACCGCATGCACATTTTCTGGCTTCCCAGCATCCTCCAAAGGGAGCCAGACTCTGTGTCTCCCTTGCAGAACAATGAAGTCTAGGATAATATAGTGTGAAAGGAAAGCTCATGGCATGCTCTGAGGAACCAAATCACCACAGCTGTAAATATTATCTTTGAGTCATACAAGCACATATCATACTCAGTGTAGGTGTGTTCTCTGGCTCTGAAGGCTGCATTGTCCTCAGAGAGTGCTCAAAGTTATGTTAATTCCTTGTACTATGGCTATTACTAAGAAATATTTATCTGTTTTAAAGACATATTGTATGAACTGGAATTATTTATTTTGGTCTCCAGGAAAGATAATTGTTGCTGTTGTCGCATATTTGTGCTGAGAATGTCTCTCCACCACTAATGGCAAACACAAGTCTGCTTGGGCAGGTAGTGCTCCAGGCTGTGTGCTTACCAGAGGAGCTGTCAGAGAAGATGACTGCTGTCAGTATCTCTCTCCATGTTTCATGCCAGCTTACCACATGAGAAGGGTGGCTTCTGGTAACTTGCATCTCAGTGAAATTAAGGGAAAACCTCTTGACACAGTCTGCATTTGCAGAAGACGACTGCCTCCTCTGTCTCCCAGGCTGACCCAGATGCCATTCTGCTTTCTCTTGATTTCCTCCAAGCTTAACCCTTCCTTGGCTAGCACTCCATCATTTGTCTCACTTCATCCCTCATCAACCTGCCTCTTCCAGCTCTCTCCATATAAACTTTGACTCTTCCCTGGACCTCAAAATCGTTAGGCTTTTGCAGAGTGTGTATGCAGCTGTGTTCATGGTCAGATCCGAGCTCTGCCTGACAGCCAGTAAGGCCAAGGTGAACGTTAATTTGTAAGCAATGAGGAAACCATCGAGTGTGACCTTGAATCCTAAGCTAACATGACAGTATAAACACAGTCCCAGTTATTGCTCACACGCTCTCTGCCTGTCTGAACAATCTCTCTCTTTTTCTCTCAGGCTCCCCCGTTCCCCCTCACCAAACTTTCATTGCTTCCTCCACCATTCCTCACTCTTACTGTGTGATTGGAGACCTTTTAAGCAAGTTGAATAGATGTATTCAAACTGTACAGAAAGGCCACTAAAAAGCACCTGGTCCTGAATGGCTTCACATACGTGCAGTCTGTATTCGGATACCCAGAGACCTCTGAAATTTTTTAATTAGTCGGTCAGTGATTCCTTAAAATCATTTCAGTACAATCCTCAGTACTCACCTGTGTAAGAGAATTGTGAATTCCTGTCCCCAGTGTCACGGTATTTCCCAGTCATCCCTCTACCTGAATAATCAACAGATTAATCAGTACTGGTTCCCAAAAATATTAACACAAATTATCTTTGCACACTCACCCATGGCAGAGACAGAGTTAGAACCCTGAAGATGCCTCAAATCCTTCTTAACTTACTTAAGGAGAGTAGAGGAAAGCACTGTTATACTCAGTAGTTTTTAATGAAATAATAAGGTTTTTGTGTTCTGCTTTTCCTTCACAAAGGGTTACCAAACTTCAGCATATTCCCCAACCATTGCCATCACTCTTCATTCTGATAATTGTTTTACAGGCAGGAAATTCCATGATTTATTAAATTACTTTTTAATGACCATATAATAGCAACTAACAATAAATGAAACTAGAGAAGGCAAGAAGGACCCATAAACACAGCCGTCAACTCAGTCTAAAAGTGACAATCCTGATGCTAATTCAATTTGAGATTTAAGAAGATTACAGAAACTGTATTATATTAATTTCCATTTCCACCGCCTTAGCAGTCAGCTAGCATTGGACAGATGGGATCATAAACAAAACATTTTTCTTGCCCCTTATGTATACTTCCTCTGGTAATTTACTTTAGCACACTATGGCACGTCTGCAGAAATCAAAAATCACAATGTCTCTTATAATTGTAGAAGACTGGTCTCAATTAGAGCTTATATGTAGCCATATAAATATCTTTTCCTACGGTTTTTCAAATAAATTACTTTTCATTATCTAGTTCTCCGTAAAAACTTTAAGCTTTTCATCATTGTCCTGCAATAGCCCTCATAAGCCTGGTTTTCATGATGGACTACATGTCCATGTCCATGAGATGGCATATCATGGAATGAATAAACTGAGCAATAGAGAATGACAGACCAACAAGAAACCCAACTAGAAATTGTATCAAATCCCTAACTGCACATTTGAGTTTTGATTTTCAGATAATTTTTGTGTTTAAGGTCAAAACTTTTGGTTTTCCACTTTTACCCAAATGTTGGTATTTTCCAGTCAGCCCTAGTCCCATCTTGATACTCTGACTTTCGTTACAAACGCTTCATCTAGACTGCATGATTTCTTTCTATTTTCAAATTTCATTATTTACATAACAAATGCTGTAATGTTTCTAGACACTCAACCATTCTGTGACAGACAGACAGGGATTATGCTAGCTGTTCTTTTCAAAGTTCAATAATTTTAATAGACTTACAATTCTTTTTCCTCTCCTTTCACAAACCTGGCCACCTGTGACAAAGAGGAAGTGTAACCAGCCATTCAAAATACAGTATGTTTTAGCATTTAGATTAACGTAATGTGCTGCCCTTCTTATAAGCTACTGAATATGGAAAAAACATGTTCTAACTGTACTGTGGTTTAGTGGGTACATGGAAGAACCAGAACTAATCGTAGTTCTAGTGAAGTCCAAGAATAGCAGGGACAACAACCTAATGTAGTAGTTGCCAAGGTAGGTGGCCTGTTGGATCAAGTAATAAAAGCGAATTCTTTATTGAGAGGGAAAAGAAGAAGAAAGAAAACATAATCAACATTCAGGAATGTATCTGGAGAAGGAGGAAGACACCTGGTATTTTAGAGGATGCAATGGAGGGAATACAAAAGTAAGCAGGAAGAAGACTAGGATGAGGAGACAGGCAGAGATTTATAAAATGGGAGATCTATAAAGTTTATGTAAGTTATTCTCAGCTTCCAGTTGCTAGAAAACCATGTCTGCAGTAAACATTTCCCAAGAGTCTGCAAAGTCAAGCAGTTGGTATGGAAACTGAGATACATAAAAGTGTATCTTCAGAACACCACTGAGTCAGAGCAAAGACTCTGACAGCACAATATCCTGCATCTGACAGTGATTAACACCAGTTCCTTAGAGAAAAAGTAGAAGAAAGATAACAGGTATAAAGTGACATCTACCTACCATGTACTTTCTGCAAATAATTGCTTGGGAGGAAGGTCTTCCTGAGACAGAGGAAAGTTAGCAGTCGTGAATGCGTCTGTACCTGATTCCCTTGTTAAATAGGCTGCATTTGGCTATCCATAACAACAGTTTCATATTTTCATTCTGAAATGCAAAAGAATATACACCAGTTTAAATTTTATAAACTTCTGTCTGAAAATGTCGGGGGGAGCCACCTCTACACTTCATGAATATGAACTTTTTAATCCATCTTACCATAAGGAGCAGACTTTCCAAAAATCTCACATGGAGACTTCCAGAGAATTCCCACCATAAGAAGGGTTGGGTTTGGTACCCTTCCTGTGCTTAACGACACAGGACATCAAGTCTGGCCATGTTACCTTCTCCTCCTCTGGATTTATGTCTGGCTTACATCTCTACATAAGTGAGCTCAAAATGTTCTGCAGCATACTCACTACTCAACTTCCTCTTCTGTCCCTGCGTGACAGATAAAATGGCCAAGTGACTGGAAGTTCGTGCTGAGCTATGAAGAGGCAAGTGCTGTGTCAAGGAAGGAAATGAACACATAGTTTTATCTCTTTAACAAGTCATCCCTGTTACAGAAATAGCTAAAATGAGTCCAGAATGGGAGCATGCAGAGAGATAACAATCTCTTATGATTATACTTTTCCTGGGGGAACTGTCTGTTTCACTGGTGAATCTATATACACACACTACACTATGGTATACCTGGAATAAAAATGTCCCAAACCCTTCACTCTTCACCAGCACCCTCACAAACAAAGTACTTGGAAAGATATGGCACCCGGGTGAGTTCAGCCTCCCTCCTCTGCCGCCAGCAGAGCATGTGTTGTGCTCAGTACAACTCTAAAAAGAGTCAGCTTCAACTCCCAGCCACTAGTCTGCGCGAAAAGCAAAGTGAAAAGTCAAGTAAAACTGAATCACAAGCTCCAAGTTAATCATGGTATCCTGCTAAGTTACCTCTGTTGCTAGTCTGCTGCAGGACACCATAGACCTTCGTGTACCAGCTGGCTGTTCAAAGTCAGTGATCGAAGATCTAGCAAAAATGGAAATAATAATATAAAAATAATGGAAATTATTCTAAAACCATATTTTTTCTCCCAAATCAGGTGGTTTTTTCCATACTTTCAGCCACTGATTTTAACATGCCAGCAAGTCTGACTCTGTGAGCAAGCTTCATCATCTGCTTCACTCAGTGCTTACAAAACAGCATAGCTCACCTTGAATTGTCTACTGCAATTTACAGTTAGGCTGATTTCCAACAGTGTCAAAAAGACAATCTAAGCAGCATACTCCTCTCTTCAGTTTTTACCACTCTAGTGAAAAATTTGTCTGTTTTTTTCCTGCACTGAGCTTGAGGCTGTTTGACCGCTGAATGCTAGCACGACTTCCAGCACCTCATAGCAAGTCATTTATGTCTGAGCGATTATTTCAAAGAAAACAGTGCTGGAAGTGAGTGGTGCCCAGGCTCCCCACAAAGGCAGGCCACAGGACCTACCTTGCCGCTTCTGCAGGCACACATATGCAGCACACACATCTCAAAAGAGCCGTATTAACAGCACATACACTGATCAGCTGTGTTGGACACACACAATATGGGTCTTCTCCCTGCCATGCATGGAGCATTTCACCTTGTCATGACTCACTTCTGACTGATGCCATTGTGAAGGCACCTCCATATAGGCAGGGAATCACTACGGACCCAGTGAATAGCACTGGCATGCTGGTCCCTGTCACTACACTTCTGAGGCCCACAGCCTCTCCTGATCCCCAGTCTTAACTACAGACTTAGCTACAATAAGTATCTCCACTCTCACCAGCATGAGAACTGGGACTTAGTGAAAGAAAAAAAAAGATCATGTTCTTGTAGAATTAGCTTTCTGAGCATGGACGTATTTTCCCACTTCACTGAGATCCATCATATCCCACCTAGCAAAAGACCTGCAGATCTGAAGCTTGTCTTCCTGCCAAGAGCTAGGAATGCCTTCGGATATGCATAGTAGTCAATACCAACAGCAACCAGAGCAGACACAGGTCTTACACGTGGATCCTGAGCATCTGCAAGCCCCATAGACTATAAATCTCATTTCTCATTTTTCCTTAGAAGTTTGACTTTACTATGTGTCTGTACATAATTAAATGCTCCTGATTTGAAATACCACATTATAATAACCCTTAGCCCGTGCTAGATTCCCTTTATAGCAACCACCCTCAGATTTGGATAGTATTCTGAAAAATGGTCAGCTAAATGTTTCAGCTATCTTTACAAATATAGTGAGAGGAAAAATGAAATGACATTTACAAGCATGGGAGAATTTCCTTTTCAATAACTCCGGGAAAGGCTATTCTTATGGCAGGGATTATAATAGGAATAGGAAATGGTATAGACTTAACCTATTTTCATTACAGTCTTAAGACTACAATTTTGTGGTTGTAATCTAATGTCATGCCTTTGCTATTAGTAGATTTTCTCCAGAGTCCACACAGAAGTAGACATGTTCAGAAAGACCTTAGGAATATCCTGTTTTTCTGGCAGCAATTTGAAATACAATTCTCATTAGATTGGTGCCTCTTTTTTATTCGTCTTTTTTTCTAGAATTAAATATATTTTACCTTCAAAAGAAATACCATTACCTTTTTTTCAAACAACACAGAAGCCCACTTTAGATCCTACTGCCAGAATCAACATTCTGTCATTCATATCTCAAAGTTTACTTTGCGATATGGTGATCATCTACCTACAAGCCTGACATTCAAATTTAACGGAAAGCAAAGGAGTGCTGCTCCTGGAGCACCTTCAGGTCCACCCTATTCCTCATATCCAAACTGAGCAGCAAGGATCCCTGTGATTTCAATGGGAGCAAGACTGGGTCATCAGAAGATCAGCATTCAGACAGAGGGAACAGGTCCTTCTCTGTATTTTGAATGGTGCCAAACACAATAGTCATGCCAAGCAAACACCAAACACTAATAGCAATGAGGAAACCACATGCAAGTGTTGTGGTTTTTACATGATATATTTAATAAAGCAATATATTTTCACAGATTTAAAGCTGCCTCCAGAACAACCCAAAACAGGGAGACAGCTCCATGTCAGAAGGAGCACTGAAAGATTACCCTGCTTTAAGAAAGCATGATGAGTCCAAGACAGCCCGTGTGCGTAGAGGAGTACACTGGCTTCTCTCAGTCATTACACGGTGCCGACCGCTTTCCCTCCATACCCATCCCTCTGCAGCACGGAACCGAAGGGTTGTCCCCACCCTCTGCCCCCTCACTTTGTCCCCAACAGGGCAAGGGAAAGGGACCGAGACCAGAACAAACCCTGCACCTCATACATGTACAGCCCAATCTCCCTCAAACTCCCAAGCAGATTCTCAAGTGAGGTGGCAGAGCAGTACAGCTGGTCAGTGCCAGGCAGAATTTTGCCCGTTGTTGATATGCTGCTGAGTAGGATTTTTTGTTTTGTTCGCTTTTTTTCTTTTTAAGCCAGTAGCAGATGGCTCACCAGTCTGATTTCATCTGGCAATTCCTCTGCTCCTGTATTGCCTTCACGGACCACTCGATAGCCACAGTATGGGGCAGTTTCAGAGCTTTCTGACACATAATTGTCACAGCTATTCAGAATCATAAAATGAGATACTGACAACAGCAAGTTATTTTAAGTTCTGGGCTTATTTCTATCCAAGGTTTTCTGCTACATTGAATTTCTTCCTAAGCTGTGAGCCATTCAAACTGCACTTTTCATATAGCTGAAAGCAGATTTGATTAATATGATTTCTTTGTGAAAATCTGAGAAGATTAAGGAGAAGTGATGTAGAGAACATATGCCCTTTCTCAACATGACATTCTCTAACATTATACAGGGGTCTGCAGATCCTTCCAGTCATTATATTGTTCCCACTAGTGGTATCTAAATAGAGAAAAATCTATCATCAGGGAAGAATTTTATTTTTTTCATATTACAGTTTCAATCTCATGTGCAGGTCAACAAATCTGCAGCTGTGTATCGATTTCATTCTGTAACTAGTCAGGAAAGGCCACATATCAAGGGAGCATTTGCAGATTGTTTTTCCTTTGTGTTATGGGGTCTTTTTGTGATGGTCCCTTAGAAAAAAATTAGGATTAGCCAGATGAATTCTATGCTCAGTGAAGCAAAATACCAAATAAATCTGTTTACAGGCACGTCAGTAACTGTTCTTTCTCTGTATCCCAGAGTGTTACTAACCATGGAAACACTTTCCAAATTCAGTGGGGGGAAAAAAATCAGTCAGGTATTGATTGAATATGGTTTCTCATCTGTCTCATGACCTTTTCCATCATATATAATTAGAAATGGAAAGGTCTTAGCTGCATGCTTGCAGTACCCTCCAGAATACAGCTATAAGATTTGATTCAGTGCTGTGATAAAATGAAGGCACGCAGTTCACAGATTCTAGGGTATGGCAGTCCCAGTGCAGGTGTTTGGTCCTCAAAATAGGAAATACAGACCACGCCAGCACTTTCAAGCAGATGCAATATAGTATCAGTAGGTCTCTTCACTGTTTTGGTGTAATATCTCGGATTGGATTGCACATTGTAGAGAATGCGTATGGTTTGCAACCATGTATAGCACAGGAACGCATCAAACCTGTCAATTGTACGGTAAGATCTTTGTTACTTGCTTCTGCAGGGATGTTTCTATGTCAACCAGTCAACATGATTTGCTAACCAATGTTTAAGGAGATGATTATTATGCTAGTTTCTAAAAGCATTTATACGAGTCCCTTGTGGTGAGTCACACTGCTGTTTCTGAAAGTGTAAAGCTTTGGGCAGCCCTACAGACTATAGGCTCTGTGCAAGCCAAGTGCAAAAGAATTTCTGATTTTGACACCTGCACTTCCTTGCTTTTGGATGTATTTAGAAGGTTTGTATCAATGCCATTGTGAACTGATCCTGACCCCATACATACATAAGGAATCATACCACAGAAATGTATGCCTTTCCCAATGTGAAAAGCAGCAATGTTGGTTGTGGGATCACCACAGAAAGATTAAATATATTTCATTTTCAGATACAGCTCTGTTTCCACTTTGATGCGAATGTATTCTAGCAAATCATCAGAAAAGCTGTTCTTGAAAATCAGTGCTTTGAGATGGATGCTTCCTTCAAGTGTGGGGTAGACTTGTAGCTCAGCAGAATGTGTTCGTTAGCTCACTATTTGTAGCTTCTGTGTAAAATTGCTTAAGAAACTGATCAAGGATGGGCAAAATAGATCGTCAGTATTTAGGTTGCTGGATTAGTTCAGATGATAAGCAGCTGTCACCCTCTTATGGTTAGTTGCTGGTGTCTGTGTGGTTTCCAGTGGACAGCTGCCCCTACTGCACAGGACACAACCAAATAGGCACCGACCCAGATGAGAAGCCACTGCAGAATCCACACAATAGGTGGCTAAAGACACTGATCCAGTCTTTGAGACTGTCACCCCCTCTAGAAATATTTTCCCATAATCTGCATGAGGCCATGGACTATAGGAGCATGGCATCTGATTGACAGTCCTGTGCCTTTTGAAAATCATACACACACACACAAGCATATTTTTTTAAAACCACTGTCATTTCTTTCTGATTTCAGATACCTGCTCAAACCTCTGAGGACTCTGATGTGCTGGTTAAGTATCTTGCAACTTTCTCTAATCTTGCTTAAGAAGAAAAATAATATATGCATTTCAGTAGTTTGTAAAATGTAAATCTCTCCCACTCATTCACAGACCATTTCAACTCCTTGCTTTGGATTCTGGATTTTAAGCAGGCCCTGCTTCTGCTCTAAGAGAACAGTTTTATTGAGTCACCATAAATAAGAGGTTTATACATTTAGTGTTACACAACTGCCCCGGTGGTGAATCAATGAAGTATAATATCTTTTGGCATCATTATAAATTATTCCAAACATAGCTGTGAACTGAAATAACATTTCACAACAGAGCACATACAGGTATTATTCTAGATAAAGTTCTTCAATTTTTTTTGACCAGAAATACATCTGGATAGTAAATCAATAAGATGAGCATCAGTCTGCCCGCAAAGTTTGAGTACACAGAGAGAACACTTTTTTAGTGTGGATGAAACACGTATGAATGATGATTCATCACATCCATAAAAACAAATAACGCCCCCAAAAAACAACAAAAGAGAAAAACCTGAGTTAGTGTTGTTTGTAAAGCCCCAGTCTTCTTAGCAAGAAAAAAAAATGAAGGGTTTGGCGGCAAAAGACATGATATAATGCCACCTTCTGGTTAAGAGGTGAAGAAAACCATACCAGCTTTGTATTGAACATTTTTATCTAGTCTCACATGAGTTTAACTAGATCATTTTGTGTGTGATTTCACAATAACCATACAGTGGATTACTTGGACCGGTTTCTTTGGCACATCACACTGTCTCCCCCTCTACCTTTCTGGAGAAGTCCAGCCTGGACTAAAGGCAAGGACTAAAGCCATAGTCTTGCTACTCCATAGTTAAAGCTCAGTGCAAGTTTGCATCTTAAGACAAGAATCTCTCTATTTCACTGGCTAGCAATGGGTTTTGACCTCCAGTTTTAACACACTCACTTTTCATACAGTATCTGATTTTTTATAATGTTTCTTTGTTCAAAGATTTAATAATTTTGGCAGCAAAAATCTTTTGAAGTTAGGCTTTTGTGAATTTTCTCTTGAGAGCCTCATGTGTTACTGGAGTTATATAGCTACAGACTCTTAACTCTACAACATGCAGAGACATTTTCATAGCACCTTGGAGATACGAAAGATTTATACTTTTTCCAGTCTAACCAAAATAAGAATAATTTGCCACTAGGAAAGCCAGCAGCTCTTTTAAGATACATTCAACACCCCACATCTCCAGTTCTTTTGAACTGCCAGGTGCTTTAAAATAGTGACAGGAGCAAGGTAAAGACAGTACTACTGCTAATTAAAGATAATAGTTGGAAGAGACCCTGGAGACACATACACACACACACACACACCCCCCATCAAATTTCTCCAATACCCTTCAATCCATTGACAGAGTTTGACAATTCCCTCCCACTCTTGAAGAAACTCTAGGACTACCTTCAAGATACTGAAGGTCTCCCTAAAACCTTCAGCTTTTCCAGGATCATTTACAAGCAGGGCACACCCTTTGTGTATCGGTTTAGTATCCCATCCCTTCTCTCCCAGGTTGCATGGTTCTATAGCACACTCCTCTCCAAGGAGTTGAGCAAAGAGAGAAGCCCAAAGGAGACTTGGACATGGTGGGTTGGATTGGTGTTGTTTCCCACTTTCGATCCACCGGCTCATTGGGAATCCCACTCACCTTTTCCATATTCTCCATACGCACCAGGTGATAGGGAAAGTGGGAGAGGTGTGCAGGGAGAGGCAACTGCTACTGCTCCAGAGAAGTAGCACAGAGGAGCTCCATGAATGCACCAGTATGACCCAGCCCAGAGTTCTTGCAACATATTCCTACAGCTTTAGACATACAAATACCAGAGTTGCCCCTGACGAGCAGTAAATTCCTGAACAAGAATCTGAGCTCTTTATATGATATGAGAATAAAGCTGATCAATGGAGAGAATTACTGTATTGTAAAACTACAGCAATGAGGGCACTGTGACAATTACTGGATATTTATTCAACTGATTTTTCCTCAAGGAATTTTAATGAGGATTTCACACTCCATAACCACATGCTTTAGATTCTGTCAGTAAAAATGTTAAATGTTTCTGTTAAAGTAATGTGACACTGTTTTTACTGCACTACTCCTTGCAAGGGAATGGTATTTTAGTGAGATGAGAGTACAGCCACTTTTTTTCAGATGTCCTGGGAATGTGTTCAATTACTTTCTGTTGTGGCTGAATCCCTCAGAATGCCACTGAACCCAGAGAAAAATGACAATTCCAGGCCCATAGTGGAACAGTTGTGGATATTCCTTCAGCTTTCTCTGTATAAGTTTCCCTGTGCTCTCCATGTAGCTGGCAACAACATCGTGCATAATGAACAAGGAATGCTTATGGTGGGATTAAAAGTGGCAAAATCCATCAATTTTATACAGAAAGTTCCACAGTTAAACTAATTTATTTGCAATTATGGCCACCACATGTTATTGATTGTAACTATTATAGGAAAATTAAGCTTTCGGTTCCCAATGCTTAGATTTAACCTCATTACTATGGCAGTGGGATCCAAACAAGAAGAGATTGATTAAGAGTTTGGAAACTCAGTTTATATTCTGGACTCAGCCACTGATCTACACTGCGATCTCCAAGGGCTTCATTTTTCTATGCTTCTCTTCTACTCTTGTCTTGCAGATGGTAAGTAATGTTTTCAAAAAAGATTGTCTCTCACTATGTACTTCTACTATGTCTTGCTTAACGAGGTGCCAAATTCACTGAAGCCTCTAAGCTTAACTATACTATACTACACAATAATAACCCATAATGCACAGAAATCATCCTTCACAAACTGAAAATTAGAGTTTGTTATTCCAGGTTGCCAGTACTTTCCTATGGTTCTGACATGGGCTGCTCGGCAGTTCTTCACGGACGTGTCCCAGAACTTTCAGACAACATGGCATTATTTAAAATGCAACACATGAAAATATCTTTCAGGCAATCTGCACTAAATCATTCATTGTTGTGGTCATTTGAATATTTCCACGTATACGGCATGGTCTGCTTTTTCTGCTTGGATGTTCAAGGTAAATAATCATAAAAAAAGTAGGTAGAGCTATGTGACCTTCTTGAACACAATAATATACATTTAATTCTAAGCAATTAGTGTGTCCATAGATGCTTATGCCAGACCACTGCAATTTATAGCTCTGTGAAGCCGAACTGAATTTTCAAGTTAGGGCTTTACATTCTTCTTGGTGTAATTCTACTACGTTTTATGAGATTACACTAGAAATTAACATCACTCAGCAACAGAAAATTATTATCTGCCACTTTAGGTTTGGAAATGTGTTCTGAAAGGAAACTGTCTTTCATGTTGCAGATTTTAATGTCTCTCAGTCATAGTAACTGAAGTCTTGATCGCACAGACATTTTATGTGGGTGGCTCGTCCTCTTTCAATCAGTTCCACTGATACCAGCTAGAAAACTGTGTAAAAACAACTCAAGGGAATAAAACCTGCAAGATTTTTGCACTCCAGCAATAGGCCACACCTTTTAAAAATGGATATCAGGGAAACATCTCAAATTAAAATAAATAGGTGTGGGTATTTGGTTGAAGAGAATCCTCACCACTGAGAAGGGAAGAAAAAAAAAAAGAAAATTCTGAACTTAGGTAAGGACTGAAAGGGAAATCACAATGACCAACAGTGAAGCAATTAGAAACACGAATACTATAAAGAGTAAGAAGTGTCAAAGTAGATCATGATTAAATATGGCAATACGTATTTTGGAGCAGTTATGAATGAGTAAAAATAAGAGTAAAATTTTTGGTGTAAACTATAATGGTGATTCATAGATTCATAGAATCATAGAATCATTAAGGTTCAAAAAGACCTCTAAGATCATCAACTCCAACCGTCAACCCATCACCACCATGCCTGCTAAATCATGTCCTGAAGTGCCACATTTACGTGTTTTTTGAACACCCCTAGGGATGGTGACTCCACCACCTCCCTGGGCAGCCTGTTCCAATGCCTGACCACTCTTTCAGGAAAGAAATTTTTCCTAATAGCCAATCTAAACCTCCCCTGACGCAACTTGAGGCCATTGCCTCTTGTCCTATCGCTACTTACTAGAGAGAAGAGACCACCTCACTACAACCTCCTTTCAGGTAGTTGTAGAGAGTGATAAGGTCTACGATGACATGACTGGCTGGGTAGACGAAGGGAGAGCCGTGGATGTTGTCTACCTCGACTTCAGCAAGGCTTTCGACACAGTCTCCCATGATATCCTCCTAGGGAAGCTGAGGAAGTGTGGGCTGGA
>Ga0065711_1000107_pt1 | contig 99433 bp, 54 predicted proteins | sample Hoacrofraction12_FD_59098 | JGI IMG/M metagenome (GOLD analysis project Ga0065711, IMG submission 59098) | Hoatzin crop microbial communities from Cojedes, Venezuela - Epithelial fraction 12 v2 (version 2) | ecosystem: Host-associated > Birds > Digestive system > Esophagus > Crop | place...
GTATGGAATACCGGGCTCTGTTTGGCCAGGTGGGGTCAGCCCCCACCCCCCGGCTGTGCCCCTTCCTGGAGTCCGGTGAAAATTAACCCTGTCCTGGCCAAACCCAGGACACCTAGGCAGCAACAAATCCCCGTGTCTTGATTTCTGTTCCTTTTTGCTGCCCCTATCTATCTTTGAAAGAAAGTTGGAAAGAGTAAATCTTTTATAGACAAACACATCAGGAAAACTGTTCAGTGAAACGGCAGTAAGTTATAGCATCAGTGGTAGAGGTGTTCATTGCATTGGTAAATGGGTGAAATCATCAGGAGCGATGATGTGTGACGGTATTAGGCTCACTATTTACTCTTCTTCATAATTACCCTGGTTGTTGGCATGAGAGCTGTCATTCAGTGTGAGATAAGCGTGACGAGACTGGCTTTCACCTGTGGAAAAGTGGTATTGGAATATCTTTTCATGGGGCAGATTTTCCAATTTGGAAATTTGAATTCAGATTTCCGGGCATGATTCTGGATAAGTAGTTATTGAAACTGAAATTTTGACATTAAAAAAAAAGATTTTTCACTTTCACAGATTTTAATAATAGTTTGCTCATTCCTAAGGCAAAGAGGATTTTTTTCAATGGCTTGGGATGTATGCTGACTATGAATTGATTTTTACTGTCCTGAAAAGTTACTATCATATGTTTAAAATTAAAAATTGAACTTAATTGCTTTCTGATTGGTCAAAAGCTTTCTCAATGATTTTAAGGTCAAGCAAACCATTAATAGTACAGCAAATGCTTCCCATCACAAGGTAAGTGTAGGTCTCAGAGCTCCTATTACACTTTCTAATGCTAAGAATTCTTAGGCATTTAGCTGTGAGAAAGGTATGGACTGCTTTGTCAGCGGTCTGTCCAGGAAGAGTAGGTCCATGTTTGTCTTCCTTAGTCTAGGTAATTTTATTCTGAATCAGAGAAAGGAAAGAAGGTTTTAGAGATTCTTTCTAGCTTGCATTTCCATGAAACTATATCTATTTCCTGGCAAATAAAAGGAAATAGATTGGTATTAGTGGAATAAAAGAACATAGTTACCTGTATAGAGAATTACAAACTAAGGAGGGGGGTTTGTAGGAGCAGTTTGTGTTGACCTAACTCTGCTCAGAAATTTCAGTCAGAATTATTTGTAATTTAGGTATTTTTAATTATAGAGTATGCAGGAAATGCAATAGTGTTGTTATCCTCAGAATCCATATAATGTGGTTTGTATGTTTCCTAAGTAAAGATTTCATCTTAAGAAGGTACTGGTTGGAAACAATGTATGTGTAAAAAAGCAGGCACTTTTATTGCAGTTCTAAGCCTGATGATGCTAGCTCACGCTCTTCACACAGAGACTTTAATTTCTGAAAATAAGGAAAGACAACTAGACTTCATCTGAGCCAGGTGTTGTTAGAAATCGAGGAGATAGTGCTGGGAAATACTGGCTCCACAGTGACAAAGCTTTTTCCTGAAGTTCCCTAATTTTTAGCTTATGCTGTCAAGCAGATAGAAACTTTAAGGCTGAAAGTTGGTAATTGTTGCATTATGTAGCAGTTATAACTATGAACATTCAAGAGAAGACTTGATATGTGTCTTTCCCCCTCTTCACCCTTTTTCCTTATTTAGCCTGCATAGCAAATAGCACCCACTATTTTTCTAGCTTGCACTCCCATTCAGCATTTCAGGAGCTATTATCATATAAAAGTTGCTCCTTAAGCTCTGGTGCCTTCCATCTCCAACTGTACACATCCTAGCTTACTGCACAGGCACAAACTTCCAGAATACATATTAGTGCCATACACTGAATTAATCCCAAACTTTCTACACTGTGCTAGTCAGCTGGGATGCTAATCACTTCCAGACCTCTGTAACCTTGTCTCTGCCATTATATTGGCCATATTTCAACACTACTTCTCCCCTCTATATATGCAGACAGCATACCGTCATTACATACACATCAATGTATTCAATATACTTGGGGGTGCTTAATAAAAAATTGAATCTTAACATAGAATAGAATCATAGAATAGTTTGGGTTGGAAGGGACCTTTAAAGGTCATCTAGTCCAACCCCCGCTGCAATGAGCAGGGACATCTTCAACTAGATCAGGTTGTTGAGAGTCCCATCCAACCTGACCTTGAATGTTTCCAGGGATGGGGCTTCTACCACCTCTCTGGGCAATCTGTTGCAGTGTTTCACCACCCTCATTGTAACAAATTTCTTCCTTATATCCAGTTTAAATCTCCCCTGTTTGAGTGTAAAACCATTACCCCTTGTCCTATCACAACAGGCCCTGCTAAAAAGTTTGTTTTATCATTGCAGAGAAAGTGGCAGTATTAAAGCAATGAAGCAGAGAGGAGTGGAATTTGCGTATTTCTTTCCTGGGGACTAAGAACAATGACCCCATAAACAAAGATGGAAGAAAATAAGATTCCTAAAGTGCCTCCTGCCTTCAGCCATCTGCCCTGATTCTCTTCCAAGGGTTGCCAGCCTTTTTGGGGGTTACTTTACTAAGCAGAAAATGGGGATAGGAGAGTAAGGGATTGATCAGTGTTGAGAACTGAGCACCATAATTTGGCACACAAGCACCCACTGGGGCAGAGTGTGCATTCATTAGGTATTCCTCTCTTTGCCAGAGATTTAGGTTTGATGTAGTCTCCTACCCCTAATCCTCCCACTCCATTTTGATATGTATTTGGGTTTCTTTTGGAAAATACTTTGATTTTTTTTTTCTCAGGTGGTACTGAATTGTGATAACATTTCCTCAAAATATCAATAATTTAAATTGTTATTAAATCAGCAGAAGCTGATATCCCTCAGTAGAAGCAGAGCCTGTCTTTCCATTCCTTTTCTCCTCACCATATATGTACAAGGGCCAAACTGAAGTTGCTACTGACTGAGCACAGGTTATGTTTAATAGCTGTTTTATGTCCCTTTGAGCTACCTGGTTTGTATTCAAACAGGTGGCTCATAACCCTTACAGTTACTCACACTGCTCATGCCTACTGTGATAATATCTTTTACAAAATTTCATCTCAGAGCCTGCTGGGAAACCCAGACCCTTTTGTTTTCAATTAATATTTCTGATCCATTTCTCTAAAGTAGCAGGTGCTATATGCAAGATGAGGTGAATATCAAGGAATTCAAATGTTTTGGGACCTGGCTGGGGCCACAGTTTGACAGCGAGGTAGGAGCAATGCAAAACCTGGTAGGACCAACCAAACTCATCTGTATGTCAGGGGCTGTCTCTCAAGGCTCCTTAGCTCTGTTCTTCTCACTGACCGTTACCCATCTGCTATGTGGGCATATTTGCATTCCAGATCTATTCATATAGTTCACAAAGCACACAGCAAATTTGGCTTTTAAACAGAAAGAGGTTCTTGCCCTGATGGTAATTATCCTCCCATGCTAAGCAAGATAGAAAAGGAGGTGAACTGCATGACAGTGCAATGTCATGAAGTATTATGTGAATTTGTTATGAATAGGAGCTCTTGTATGGCTGCTGGAAGAAGTATAATGAAGCTCCCAGCAGGTTAATGTACCCTTACTACACTTTTACTAATTCCAGTATCTGAGCTAGCTACATTAAAGCTAGCATTGTGCTGTTTAAACATACTCTAAAACACTCCGATCGATTCCAGTCTCAATCCATATTCCTATCATATGATGATTCAGAAAGAGTTATTAGGTGCATTAAGTTATTGTGAATTAAAATCAATACATAAAGCTTGACTGCATCTTAATAGACCATTGTCATAGATTGCTTTGCAAGAAACCTTAGTCCATTGCAAAGCAATGGGCGATAGAGATGGGGGGGAGGGTGGCTAACATCTCACTTTTTTACTTTGTTCTAAATAGCACTAAACTAAACAGTATAATAAATCCAGAAGCCACCATTTGATCCACAAAAAAAATGTTGTTTAAAGTACTGTAACTAAAAGCACATACTCATGTCTTGTTGAAAATATCATGCGCCTGGACTAGTGCAAAGCATTTGATGCTGTCCCACATGACATCCTTGTCTCTAAACTGCAGAGACATGGATTTGATGGATAGACCACTCGGTGGATAAGGAATTGGCTGGATGGTCACATTCGAAGAGCTGTAGTCTATGGCTTGATGTCCAAATGGAGACCAGTGATGACTGGCATTCCTCAGGGGTTGTTATTGGGACTGGTGCTGTTTAGCATCTTTGTCTGTGACATGGACAGTGGAATTGAGTGCACCCTCATCGAGTTTGCTGACAACACCAAGCTGTGTGGTGCGGTCAACATGCTGGAGGGAAGAGATGCCATCCAGAGGAACCTTGACAGACTTAAGAGATGGGGCTGTGCAAACCTCATGAAGTTTAACAGGGCCAAGTGCAAGGTCCTGCATGTGTGTCAGGGCAATCCCAAGCACAAAAACAGGCTGGGCAGAGAATGAATTGAGAGCAGCCCTGAGAAGAAGGGCTTGGGTGTGCTGCTTGACAAGAAGCTCAGCATGACCCAGCGGTGTGCACTTGCAACCCAGAAGGCCAGCCATGTCCTGAGCTGCATCAAGAGAAACGTGGCCAGCAGGTTGAGGGAGGGGATTCTGTCCCTCTGCTCTGCTCTGGTGACACCCCACCTGGAGGCCTGCATCCAGCTCTGGAGTCCTCAGCCCAGGAAAGACATGGACCTGTTGAAGCAGGTCCAGAGGGGGGCCACAAAAATGATCAGAAGGACGGAACACCTCTCCCATGAGGAAAGGCTGAGAGAGTTGGGGTTGTTCAGCGTGGAGAGAAGGCAGCTCCAGGGAGACCTTATAGCAGCCTTCCAGTAGCTGAAGAGGGCCTACAAGCAAGCTGGAGCGGGACCTTTTCATGAGGGCATGTAGTGACAGGATAAAGGGTAATGGCTTCAAGCTGAAAGAGGGCAGATTTAGAGCAGATGTAAGAAAGAAATTCTTTACTGATTCGAAAATCCAGTAACAACCTAACAGTACAATGTATACTGTTAAGCAGCTATCCTTTATTACAGCGCCGGGCACGCAGGGGATCTCTCCTCAAAATGTGCACACCAAACACCCTACTCATTCCAGGTTAAATACAATCACAATACACATATTCATTATATTTCTGAAAAATGCTTAGCATATTCATGTTTTTTCCGAGAACTAATTAGTATACGTTAATATCTTTCATGCATGTCTGTTGGCACCTCCAGGTGGTAATCGGGGGTCTTCAGATGAAGGCCTGTACTCTTCATCACAGTGTGCGCTGGTTGACCTTTATTTCTGTGCAAACTCAGTTCTAAGATCACATATACTGTGTCCTTCAATGTTGTTTTGCTCTGGTCTTGTTGCTCTCTTGGTGCCTCTTTATCTCTGTAGTTTGGTGCATCTGCTCTCCCAAGGCCGAGCTGTCTGAAGTGGAATTATTTGGGAGTCTCTTGTCCTACAGCTATCCCAGTTATCTGCTGAGAACCAAGACGTGCTTTGATTTTAATTATCTTGTTGCTCCGTCACTTTACTATGAGGGTGGTGAGGCACGGGAACAGGTTGCTCAGAGAAGCTGTGGATGCCCCCTCCCTGGAAGTGTTCAAGGCCAGGTAGGATGGGGCTTTGAGCAACCTGGTCTAGTGGAAGGTCTCACTGCCCATGTCAGGGTAGTTGGATCCAGGTGATCTTTAAGGTCCCTTCCAATCCAAACCATTTGGTGATTCTATGACAATAACTCTGTCAATGAAAAAAAGCAAGACACTAAACATGTGCATAAGGACAGTGGTATATGAAGGCCAAATTTAAAACCCCCTTTTTTTAATATTACATTTAGCTTCCAGAACATTAGCTATCTTCTTGCTGCAGGCGAGGCAACTTTGCTGTCAGTACAAATGAATTTCTAATCAGTGTATTTGAAAAGCAAAGGATCTGAGAACAGTGGTTTTCAGTGCCAATACTATTACACAGCCCTTTGGCAAAATAGGCTATTGAATGAGTATAATACCTTACTTATCCAAGATTTTGTAGATTTTAAACCTTCATCTTTCTTTTAGTGTTATTAAGGGGTGGGGATTGTGTTATGTTTTGCAGCAACTTTTATAGCCATTGCTAGTGGGAGAATTTCTGTAATGTTTCAATTAAATTTTGGTCATTGATTCTAACATGAAGTAATATACATTGCTGTTCAATTAAAAATAACAAGCTGCTGTGCTGTTCCTATCCAAATAAAATCCCCAAAACAGTGGTCAAGAAAGCACTTGAGGAAATTAAGTATTTGGGAATGCATATTTCACTGAAATCTTTTGAGGAAAGAAATGCAAAATGGCTAATATGTAAAAGTGGGGGGTTAATTATTTTATGAGTTAAGAAAAAAGTAATTATGCCTAGCAACAAGACAATAGCATCCTGTGCTTGAAAATGTTTTGGTTATGGTTTATGAGATTTCGTGCTTCTTATCGGTTATAATGGCTGTGGTTGGTCATCCAGCAGCCATTGGAAGGGAGTTGGGAGATCCAGTAACGAGAGTGAATCTCACTTTTGGGAGCAGATTCTTAGCATTTGCAGGTGATAGGAGTTTTAAAGTGTCACAGTGAATATTTACTTCACGTGATTGCTGAGGCTCTGCCTGGGCTATGTGAATCATTTAATGTGCCTGTCCGCTGTTTCTAGAGTCGGTGCTCAGCACAGATTGACAGTCTTGCCCAGAGTTGAGCTTCATTTCTTGCTTCTGTTTTTTCCTCTCTTTTGCTATTTTCAGTAGAGAAAAGGGGAAGATTTAATGAATACAGAGTCCCATTTAATGAATACAGAGTGTCAATATTAAAGTATTATATCCCACAGTGTTCAGAAATTTCTAATGAGTAGGCAGAGGTCATTTTCATATGCTTTATGAATTCTAACCACCCATATAATTACCTAAATTCAAAACTCTCTTCCAAACATAGTAGAAGCACATAAGGCCATCCATCTGCAGTTTTAGAGTCAAGCCCCAATATATGTTGTAAATCCCAGCAGTGATCAGTTTCTCTGATCTCACAAGCCAAGAACATTTTGTTTACTTAATACTTTCTCTATAGTCTCCTGGCTAGGACATTTTTCTGCCCATGCTAAGGGGGAAGGAAGATTCAGCTGAGCAGGAGAATAATCCCAAACATTTTGTTTTGCTTTTTCTTTCCTGTTTACAAAGTATATCCTGACATTTTTTTAGCATTTTTATCTGTAGAGCAAGCATAAGACTCTCATAAATGTATCATGGCTCCATATAGCTTCTATGATGAAATAAGCCTCAACTTAAAGCCAGAAAACCCACCCTTGTCATTACAGAGAAAATCTGTCTTGTTGCCCATTCAATGATCTCCTGATGATTTGGTGTGCACATAAAATCATTAACAGCTGGTCTGAGACCACCACTTCATTGTAAACAGGCCATGACGGCAACATTTTCTTCCTCTCACATATTTAGTTAAAGTGCTGTGTTGAAGATTTCAATGGTGCTTTTCCTGTTCTTTCAAGTGGGTTTTCTGTTATTTGTCCAAAAAGAGAGAATCTATAAAAAAATACCAGAAATTCCAAACCCTGATTTTCAGTGAAGAACTAAAAAATTACTATCAAATCTTAGAATTTAAAGTCACTATTCTACTGGCTGCTAAAAATCATCGTGCATAGAGACTTTGGGTTTAGGGATATACATTTTCCCTACATATAAGTTGTCCCGGAACACTTCACAAGCAGTCATTCTGTTGCTCTCCCTCCCTGCCTCCTCTAAGGCCTGAATTTACTGCTTGACTTAATCACCCACTTCTGTAGCAGTTACAAACAAATGTTGCTCTTTAATTGTTGAATTATTTAATATAACCCAGTTAAACTCAGAGGAGTTGTTCTTTTCTGCTGTTTAGCTTGAGTGCTGCTCCTTTCATTTTCAAATGTGAAGGTGTTCTGTGCCCAGAAGCTTGCCTCTTCTTTCTAAATTTAGTTAGGGGGTCTAGTAGAGGATACGAAAAGATTACTTCAGACCAACTATTACATCCAAATTATTGACATATGTCTGAGAATTTAATGAGAGTAAATAAAAACTGTCTTTCGTACTGTTAATCTTAGACTCTTGAAGCACTTACAAAACCTTGTGGACACCAGAACTGAAGTCCTGAATACCCAAAACTGTTAGCCCCTTATCTTGTTGGAAAAAGTAATAAAATGCAGCACTTTTTTCTACTAATCCTGAATCTAGACTGCTCCAAGCTCTATACACTCAACCTCTGATTTCCACTGGTATGTTTAAAATAAAACAAAATAAATTCTCTATCCCCTGCGTCCCACTGTGTAAAATTTGGGGCATGGCTTGAGGCCTGGGGTTTGGATGTGTGACATTTGTTTTTGTGCCTATGTTGCCCTGCTATCAGTTCTCCCTGGACTAGGGCACATTAGAATCTCTGTTGTCCATTCACAGTTTTACCCTGGCAAGCAGTCCTTTCGAGAGTAAGACTTTTCTCTCCCTGAGTCTAGGCACCTCATTTTTATATCCCACCCTCCTTTGTTCTCATCTAATGCTTGCTTTCGTCGATTAGCTTTCCTGCTCTTACCCTCACGGTTTGCCAAAATACAGATACGTATGTAAGTACAAGTGTTTTAAAGCATTAAAATAAGACAGAGGGAAAACAGGCTATGGTTGAGGGATTTGTCCCTGAACCAGAACACTTGAATTCACTTTTCAGCTGTACAAGTTATGGAATCTCTGCATTTCAGTTCTGCATGTGGAAAATGGTGATGAAAATTATTCTTACTCAACCAAGTATTTCAGTGATAAACCCTGATTTGTTGAAATGTACTCAAATAATACTGTGTTGTGCATCTGAAGATAAGTTTGGGTAAGATGTCTGAGCTGCTTAACTATCCCCTGATACCAAAAAGGGCACATTCCTGGTACTTCCTCACTTTTGTTTATACAGTCTTACTCCATCACTCGTCATGGCTCTGGAATTTGTCTGGACCCCTGGCAATCAGATCAGTGCACCTGATAAAAGTTGAGTAAGTTTGTGATGGTTGAGTAGTAGAATTATTTTACCAAGGAACCAAGCATCACCACAGCTATTGCATGAGAAGGTAACTAGTTGCTCTGGTGGGAGAAGGATGTTAAATTTTACGAGTCTTAATATGTAGCATGTTGTTAACCTATGTCAAACTTAATGTATAGCTTCTTCCTTAAAAAACTTTCTAACCTAGTTATAATAGGTAAATGAATGGAGACAAATGTTTTTGTGAGCTGCTCCTCCAATATACTTATGCTATCTTGTCATCTTTCCCAACATTTTCCTTTTTTTATGCCATGTTGCCTTAATCTGGGCTCTGCCTTTAGCCTTCCTAAAATGTGCTAGTCTGCTAGAATTTTGCAGCTTCTCTTGCTCAGGGGGTAATGATGTCTGGAACCAGACTTTTCCTTCTTACAGTTGTAAAAAGCAATATGCACAGCTTCACCCAGTAAAAACTTTACCTGTTTGCTGCTGACTTTCCTTTTGCTGAGGTAGTATTGGCTGTCTACCAGGGTTAGCCCACATCACTGTGTAAAATCCTTTGACCCACAATGAGTCTTAAACACACCCTCCTCTGTATCAGAGCAGCATATCTTAGATCCCAAGAAAAAAACAGACAGTGATAACCATGGAGCTATTTTGAGAAGGAGCCCTTATCACAGGCTTGGTAGTGCTTCATTCAGTTGGCAAGGAGGAATACTGGAGGTAAAGCAGAAAGAAAGTAACTCCTCTCTTAAAGGATCTCCACTGAGGCTGGACGCAAAGCCATGCCCTAAATATATCTGATGGCTATGGGGCCCAGTGAGGCAGATCATCCATCTTGCAAAACCAAGAAGTTAAGGGGGAGCATTCCATTCATTTCCTTATTTTTTCCCCCTCAGTCATGCATGATGTGACTTCTTGCTTTTCCAGACTTCTCTGACTATACAGGCTGTGAAGTCTGCTCTTGCCCCACAGAGACTCATCAGTACCTTAGAGAGGGAAGGAAATGAGAAGCAGGAACAGTGCCCTTCCTTTGAACACTTCACTGCATCCTGGAACAATTTAGGTTTGAAGGGACACTTGAATGGCATCTGTGTGAAGCAGGGCTAATGTTAGAGCAGGTTGTTGGGAACTGTGTCTGGATAAGTTCTGAGTATCTCTGAGGATGGCAATTGTATGGCTTCTCTGAGAAAGACCTACCTGTATATTCTGAATTACCACTTGCTTTGGAGAGAAAGTGTATCAGGATTTTCTTGAATTCATTGGGGTCGAGTGAAAGCTTCATCATCCAGGTGAATTTTGCCACCTCCAAACTCATTAGTTAGCTTGTGAGTTTTTGATACCTACGTTCTACAAGCTTATTTTTTGTAGTCATGATTATTCTGTTCAGTAGGTGAGAAAGGTATTGACTGTTTTTGTTTTGTGTGTTTTCTTTCTATAAGATCTGCTTTCTCAAGAATGGAGACAATGATTTTAACATCAATATTGTAGGGTTGTACATCTCTTTCCATAGGAGCTCCCATAACACTCTCCCAGTGTACAAAAAGACAACTGGCATAGTTTCATTTTGCAGCATTTATGGGGGGAAAAAATCAAGACAAATATTTTTGTCCTCTTTCAATGCCTGCTGAGAAATGGAAACAATTACAAAAAAAGTAGCAATAGGTTTCTTTTGGTTTGTTTGGAATGCGATTAAGTATTTTGCTGCTCCAGGTTTCAACAGAAATTGGGAAGTGTTAGTTGCTTTGTATAAAGCTATTTGATTATTTATATTTCATTAAATGTATAGCACGTTGGACATTGGGGTTTTTTGTAAATCAGCAAACAATATTACATAGCTTAATAGAAGACTGAAATTAGGGTGACAAATTGCATTTTAAACAGTGTTTTAAACCAGTACAATTAGCAATTGCTTTTTAACCAAGTGAATGATTCGGTTTATGAGCAACTATTTTCTAATAATTTAGAAGTAAAAAGAATAAATCCTTTCTTTTAAAACACATTTTGTGCACACAAATCTTTAGCATTTTGTGCATAATGTACTTAGAATGATAAATTACTTTTTTTTTGTGGAAACATTTTTTCCCAGCAGTTTGGAGTCTATATGCAGTGAGCCTCTCATCCAAGTGATCACCGAAGCTGAATTCATTTTGTGTTTTCACTTAAGAGAGGCTTTCGTCAACTTAGTCTCAATTCCTTCAAGGTGCTTTGAATCCAGGTGCTGGAGACCTACTTTAAAAATTCACTTGCTGTCCTCCATTCTTATTCCATTTGGTGGATCTTGGAAAATTTGGAAGAAAGAAATTCTGTCTGACAACTGGGAAATAATAACACTTCTGCTTTATTTTTGTTTTCTGGTGGGTTTTTGTTCATTTGTTTTTAGGATATTTTTTGCTGTTGGGTTTTGTGTTTTACTTCTGGATTTCCTGCAACCGGAAAAGAACATCCTACCAGTGCAGTCTATTGAATCTTTGCATCTTTGGTAGCATCCTCAGCACATGGCTATCCTCATGAATGTTAACTGGAGCATTTACAAATGATGCTTTCTTATTCCGAGAATGTCCTGCCTGTAATTCAGTGATACCTGTTCATACAGAGTAACATACTAAGAAACTGAAAATATTTAGTGAAGTATTAGTGAAAAATTTGTGAAAAGTGCCTTAGCTTCAAGTCATTGACAGAGATAAGTAGTAGAATAATTAAAAAAAAATCATTTAAACACCAACAAAAATTCCTTTGCATACACAATTAAAGTTTAGGCCACAAATACTACGGAAAATCAGTTCTGTTTTCTTCTGTATGCTTGTGGGTTATGCAGACTGGGTGGAAGTGGTCAGGAAGTGGTTTCATATGCTTGTCGTGGCCAAGCCAAAACTTTTTGCACTTCATAATAGATTTTTCTGATAAACTCATACTAAATTACAATACCATGTAAAGATTTACAAGGAAGAAATGTAGCATATTTCAGAAAAAATACCTAAGTGTTACAGTGCCTTCCTGCTTCTTGGGGGGAGTTGATAATTTTGTTCTACTTAGATCAGACAAATGTTCTCAGAGAAAATAAAGAACAAGCGTAAGTGAGATCCATCTACAGCAAATATATTTTTTTGCGTTCAGAAATGTGATCTCTTTTTGTGTTTCATTTTAAAAAGATGTGAAGGAGAACGTCTAGAAATTAAACTCAACAGGAAGAACAATAGAGAGGTGGAAAAAAAATTAAAGTTAGCCAAAACATCATTCCTTTTTGAGAATGTTATTAGAAATATTAATTAAAAAATGGGGAAAACAGTTACAGATCTTGGGGAAAAAGAAAAGCATATTATTTGGAAATCTTACCAACCAATTCCAACTTTCAATATTTATTTGCATCCTTTATTATGGTCATCTTTTCCATGAATGTTCACCAGTTGTTCTTATAGACTAACTGAAGTCCCATAATTGATTCTCCATAAACTGATCAAATGAATGCTCTTTGGATAGAACTATTTAAACTCAATCAGCTTATATTCACATTCAGATTACATTAGGACAAGAGAAATGCATGTTTCTGTTGTAGGCCGATTCTGCCATGTTTTTCATTCCTTAACAGCATGAATTTGCAGTTGTGTTTGTCAGATGCAGTGTTTGCCCAGCCAGTGGAAACTGGCAGTACTGTAGAATCTTCCATGGTTACAGACAGACATACGAGTGCACATCTGCCCTGCAGAGGATAAGCGCAAATAGAAGGCATTACTGACAGGCATTTCCGTTGTAGTGTTATAACAGAAGATTTACTTCTGTTATACATAGTACAGAAGAAAATTTCTCTGTTGAAGTAAATACATAACAAAATAGCATTTTGCAGAATGCAAAAGGCACCACTAACAATGTATTATCGGAAAGTTTTGTATAAACAGTTTTCAAATAGTTCCTCCTTTACTTTTAAAAAACCAGCACCTAGATGTAGTGTGTAATTTCTTTACTAACAGTTGCTTCCTTTGTTTTCTATTTAGGAAGAGCCCTTTGTCATGGTGTCTGAAAATGTTCTGGGAAAACCGAAGAAGTATCAAGGCTTCTCAATAGATGTGTTGGAAGCCTTGGCCACTTACCTCGGCTTTAAATATGAAATTTATGTTGCACCGGATCACAAGTATGGGAGTCCTCAGGATGATGGGTCATGGAATGGACTGATAGGAGAACTGTTATTTAAGGTAAGGTTATCAGTAACTTACTAAGTAAGGTCATGTTATAAAGCTAAATAATACATGGTATATTACTATGTTTGCATTAGCCAGTGACTTTTTTAATGAGTTGTTGATAGCACTTTGTTCATTGCCTGTGTCGCCAGGATTTGATAGTATGCTTGGATGCATTGGACGGTAAAGAAAAAGCTAGAAATAACACTTGCTGGTAACTATCTAAGAAGCAAGGAAATCTCCTTTTTCCAACCAAAATACAGCAATATGAAATCTCAATACAGTCAAATAATGGGACGCACAGCATCCTAATTAATTTGGCAAGACCTGACACAAATGAGTTGAAGAGGCTGTTCGAAAGAGGAAAAATTAGTGTTGCAGTAATTAGTGATACATTACATAAATAATGTATAGCACTTAGAAAAATGTTGGTGTGATGAATTCATGAAGTATATAATCAACAGAAAAAAAATTTATTGATATATAATAACACATTATGTAGATGTATGAATCAAGAATTAGTATGCTCTCTATTCTGTAATTAATAAACCGTTTAGTCTAGTTAATTTTACATTAAATTTTCAATATTGTATCATAAATAAATCAAACCAAATAAATGTGCTATATTTTTCTTTCTTTTACCATGCTTCACATCTTGTCTGTTTGCAGTTTCTCCCATTCAGAAAGACAGGGCTATGCAGACTCCATTCTGCTGAGATCTCATTTGTGCTGTGAACATGTACTTAGTTAACCTGTAGAGGCAGATTTTACAGCTAGAGACCTACATTTGCTGGTTTTCCTTAAATAACTGCAGTAGATGTTCATGTAAATAACTTACTGGTTGTTTATGGAAGTGAAGGTGGGATTTAATTGAAGATCACAGCAAAGAATAAGAGCAACATGGTCAGATACAGGACTTAAACGTTAAATACTTCAGCTAAAATTTAACAAAATGATTAGTGATAAGTTTAACCTATTCTGCCTTCCTGAGCAGTAGGAAGCCTGTTAGAATGGAAGACAGCCACACACGCCATACCCATGGCACAGTTCATACAACTACACTGTAGTAATGAACTTCCTTTGCCATCTCCCTGTGCTCTTAAGAAGCCGGGAGGTGGAATGCTGTGATCATAGGTGGAAAGCTGGAGCCACTTAGAAAAGTGTATTTTCTTCCATCTTCTAAACTTTAACAACCAAAAATCCCTCATCTAACCATGAGACGTAACACCACAATGGCCTATTTATTTATTTTTATCATTTTTTCTACTCCTTGAATCTGATGCTATACTATACCCTACTGTATGCAGTACTTGGCAAGGGGCTCAGCAGGCCACTGCATAACACATGCTGGACGGGTCTTAGTCCTAGATGGCTCTGGAGATGGAAGTGGACCTGGAACACTTCCTGTTTATTTGAAATTAATTATTCATAAGGTAGAACTCGTAACAATGGAAATCAAATGGTTCACTGAAAAATGTGCATGGCATTCTTTTCCCCTTCGTAGGCAGGGACTCCTGTAACTCTAGTAACATGCTTAAGGTGGTAACCACCAAGATCTGTAAATAGATGTCATGAGTGGAACAGAATTATCAGTCTGCTACAATTTTGCTGTGAATGAATCTTAAAGGATATGAAACCCTTCTGTACAGTTAGAAAGTACGAAGAGGTAATGGGACTGCATTTGGAGTTCAGTAAACATGTTTTCCCAATATTATGGCAGCGTATAATTTTTTAATCTTCCTTACCCCTTATATAAATAACAGTAAAGGTTCACTGTGTCCTTCTCTCCCATTCTCTGTCCCTCTTAAAGCAAAAGAGAACCTCTGGGCGAGCAGCCAGTGTATATCTACCCCTTACCAAGTACAAGCTGTTCTTGAAAGGCTGCTTTCTTATTTACTGTGAACCGAGTTCTGCTCCCAGAACTGAAATATCTGTCTGCTTGGCAACTTTGTAAGAGGAAGCACAGGGGCAGGGAATAGTTTTAAATCAAAGGTCTAACCTGTTTCAAACAGAGTGTTTTCTTGTTTTCGCAACCAAGTCTTACATGATAGTCTGGCCAACACGTGGAGGAAATCCAGAAACAGAGGGAATGCTCTTTGTCTATTGAAATGAGTTGGGAACAAGGCCTTTCTGCAAGTCCCGCTCAAGGATAATGGAAAAACACTGCCTTCTGTTTTTGAGCACATCTCATGGAGAACGATGTCTGTAGCCGCTACAGAAGACATGCCATATGAAATGGTGCTGCTGTAGCAAGAACATAATTTCTGTGTTCAAGATCAATAGATGTTGTTTGCATTAACATTGATGCAGTGCGCAGTGGGCTCTGATGCAGGTCCTGGTATCTGTGAGAGAAGTCCCAGGCTGCTCTCATTTGCAGCAGCCCTGCTTGAGCTGCAGGGCAGGGCAGGAGCCCTGTGGTGCCAAGTACGTACCCTAGGTCCACAGCTGGCCTCATAGACATGAAATTATGCCACATTCACTCCGTTCCAGCTTTGAAGACAAGGTCCCTGTTAGCTGCTAAAATAGAAGCTGGGATCAACAGATCAAAGCAACTGGTTTTAACTTGAATTTGGAAACTGATTAAAGCCTCCCCTCCTTTGGTTGTCAAGACTCATGTTAGGTACACCCTTGCTCCACACACTTTCTCCGGTCAAAATAAACTGAATGCAACCATGCTATGGAAAGCTTTGTGTTTGCTGAGCACCTGAACTAAACTAAATACACGTCTAAACATTTCTAAGAGAAACTGCAAGCCAAGTAGAAGCTTCTCATGAGGGTTTTTTTTAATGCTTTCTCCTAAGAGGAGTAACACAGGAAGGAAGAAAGTGTACAGGGAGGACAAAGTGAGAAGAAAAAAATAATAGCTCAGTCAAAGGAGAATTATTTGGATGTGTATGTGTTAACTTGAGCAAAAATGTCTATCTGATTAATTTTTACATGTCCATATTAATAGCTGCGTAACACGTGGGACCGTGGTTTATTGCTTCCAGCACTCGTTGAAACTTGATATAGCATTGAAAATGGATAAAATGAAAGGCCTTATGGGAGCAATTTAAAGTAGATTCATTTATTTTCCCTGTTCTTGGTCATGAACCACAAGAATCATTATAAGCTTGCTTTCTATGTGTACGAGATGTGCTTAAGCAATAGTGTAGGGGCATGTTAGAGATTTCTAGGCCTTGCTGATGAACTGGTTCTGTGACATCAGTAACAATGCCATCAGACCCATTTGGTCATTTATTTTGGATTACCTGATTCTGGTAATGTGGCTCTGCAGTGACCTCAGGAGAACAGCTATTAAGGAATACAAATTCCTAAGCAGGTCGCATAAAGAAAAATAATGCCCTCCATTGTTTTTTTCAGTCAGTTTCAGGAGTCATAGTTTCATTCATCAGAAATGTATTAAAAAGGCATCTAAGATGTTGATAGTTGGTTGATTTTGGCACTGCAAAAGCTTAGTCAGTGGAGAGTTCTACATGTTCAGAATTCAGATTGGCAGCTTTGTATCTAAATACTGACATAATTGCATGCATTTGCCTTTCTATCTCAGAAGCACTAAATGAACCTTGACTTCTTCAAACTGATGTCTTCTCTGATCCAATTTGACATGTTAATGATAAGCATTTAATTTTTTTTCATGTTCCAATTTTGATAAAAGTTGACAGAATCTATGGAATTAAGAATGCTCACTCTCAGTAGGCCAACTATTAAGTTAAACTTAAGCTTGGTTTTGTGCTAAACATGCAGTTTTCTGGTAAACTAGTGTTTATGATTCTATTCAGTAAGGTAAGAATATGAGTTGTCATATTTCAGTGTAACCTTTTTTTTTTAAACAACTAAATACGGGAGTACTGAGAAGTAAGGACTTACCTCTCTGCTTTCTCTTTTTTATTTTACTACCACCCTTTAATCGCAAGACATAATTACATCACGATTGCTGCTGCAGTATGGCAAAGGAAATGCAACTTTCCCATTAGGACAACATTGTTCTTCTGTCATAGATGGCTGATAACCAGAGCGGAACCATAATGCAGGGGAGTTTGGAGAGACTTCTCCCCAGAGATGTAAACTAGAAGCAGTATTTCCATATAGCACATACTGTGCTTTTTCATGCAATGCCTTTCAGTGTATTTCACGGAGAAATAAGTTTCTCTTTAAAAAAAGGGGGGAAAAAGCAGAAAAAATTTGATTAGTCATTCAGTCCTACAGTAATCTATTATTTGGTAAAAGTATCTTTACTTTTATATATTGCTTTTCAGTGGAGAATCTTTAAACATCTTACAAATACATCTTGAAGTAGCACCTCGCAAAAATCCAGTGTGGTAGCAAAGTATTTTGGTAATGTTGATAATAACACAGCTAAAGTTAAAAGGCAGGGGCTAAGTCTAGCACTTTTTGTTTCCATGTGTCCTTCTTTAATCCTGAATTCCTATTTCACTTTTTGATACAGACTCAGGAAAAAACCCCCAAACAACCCTTATTCATTAAATATAACCATATTTTCCTGTTTGACAACTATTGGTATAGAGCATTGGACTCTTACATCTGTAAATTATTTTAAAAATACATTTATATTCACAGTAGTGGAAAACAGCTCAAATGATGACTGCTTTGCACCTTGCTCAACGGAGCTAGGACTTAACAGTGACCAGATACCGTGAATCACTCAAGTCACCTGTTGACCAGAAGTTTTATAATCGGACAGTAGAGACTCAGATGATCTAAATGTTTCCATGGACAATTCTATGAAGTTGTTGCTTGGATTACCGACTGAGTTTGCTTCTGCCCATGGGCAAAGGGTAGTTTAAGCATCACCCACAAAAAATTGTTAGGAAGGGACATGAAGTGAATTCATGAAACCATGCTTTCAGCTGTGCACATCAACACAGCTTCACTTAAGGCACTAGAGAATCTAACCCACAAATTAAAACTGAAGCTCTACTTCTTGGCTATTAAGCAATTCAACATTTTCCAATGCTTTTTTGTCCAAATCGTCAGCCTCCAGCTATCTTCCACCACTTTCTCAAGCCAGTGAGCAATTAATATAAAGTAGTATCATTTAAACCAAAGTCTAAGGTGCACTGTGATTAAAAATATGTTTGTACCATAGACTGCAGAGTGTTTTGCAGATGGTGTTAAAACAGCCCAGATGATTTGCAAATTTGATTCTAATCAGTTTCAGCTGCTATACCTTCCCAATTAATATTCCACATCACATTTCTAAGGAGCTAGTAATCTCTGCCTTCTTTGGGCAAGACGAAAGAAATTTAAGAGTGTTAATAAAATTTGACAGAGTACTGAGACTTTCAAGCCTTTGTGCCCTCCTCACCCCTTTCCAAAGGACCACACACTGCTTTAGGAGGAACAGAAATGGATTAAATCAAACTGGTAGCAGCTTAAAATATTTTAAGTGCTCTTTTTTGTATAAAAAATCTAGAATTTGTAGTTGTTTTGTTCAGTATTTGGGCTTTTTAAAATCATGTTAACGTGTCTGAGTTAAATACCTTTTCTTGTTTTTACTGCAGTTCTAATTGTATGTGTGAAGAGTAAAATAGCACCTGCTGTAGTTGTGCCTGGTGTCTCTGGAGACCTAATACCCAGACATGCTGTGAAATACAATGATTAGATCAAGGGATGTTATTGATCCCCTTCTCATCTGATATGGGTTCTTTAAATTACAAAAAATGTAAATGGCACAAAGCAAGTCCAAGGTAGCTGCAGGACAGGTTGGCATAGAGAGGTGTTGCTTAGCAGGAGGATAGAGAGGAATAAATCATAAAAGCATTGTGTGGAGTATCTGTTCTTCTGCACTCCAGATTCTGCAGCCAAAATTGATGGTTTTTGGCATTTCAAGTACCCCCAAAATCCCAGGATATATGAGATGCCCTTTATTGTGCAGTGGCCCTTTGTCATGATAATCATGTCATCAAAAAGTTAGAGATCATGTGGCTCTGTCAGGAAACTAATTTCCTCTGAATGGAAATGCTATAAACAAGGTCTGCCTTTTGCCACAATGGCAATGATGGCTTCAGTAAGCCAGGCTAAGACAAATGACCAGATTTTCTCCAGCTATTATCTGTATTCGACTTATTTTGATTCCTTGGAAAATAACAACGTGGAGAGCTAATGTGCCTGAGCCACCAAGTGAGGTTTGCTTACAGAAACTAAGATATGTGGTACAGCCATTCTGCTCAAGCCTTGGTCACGTTTCTGTGTTCACATGTGTGATGCTTAAGACATTGGCCTTGGCGTCTGCTTCTCCGTAAGTTTATCTGCTATGAATCACAGAGGAACAAAGATTTTTTTCTGTAGCTCCTGCTTATGCATGTTGTTCTCTCTCCCTCTTTCCTCAGAAAGCTGATATAGGCATCTCTGCCCTAACCATCACCCCTGACAGGGAAAATGTGGTGGACTTCACAACGCGTTACATGGACTACTCGGTGGGCGTGCTGCTTCGAAAGGCAGAGAAGACAGTCGACATGTTTGCCTGCTTGGCACCATTTGACCTCTCCCTGTGGGCCTGCATAGCTGGCACTGTGCTGTTAGTAGGGCTACTGGTCTACCTCTTGAACTGGCTTAACCCCCCGCGACTTCAAATGGGATCCATGACCTCCACAACCCTCTACAACTCCATGTGGTTTGTGTATGGATCCTTTGTGCAGCAAGGTAAGAGACAGAGGGAGAGTCTGCCCCTGAGAGAAACCTATATATCCTCCCCATTGCTATAGAGACCTTCCTCTTCCCTGCCTCCCTGACACAGCCCTTGAGGGACTGGAAAGCCTTGTGCTGTAAGGTTTCTAACACATTTGGCTGCCCAGTGTGGGGACTGTGAGAAGTTCAGGGCACTATATGCTAGCTTTTTTTGATTTGTAGTTGTCTAATTAGAGAAAAATTATTTTTCTTTGCGGGAAGAAAAAAGTCTTTCTCATCACCTGCTGGAGAATTATTCGTAGTTAATGCGAGTGCTGTGTTGTGGAGTCACACAGAAAATGTTGAGATTTGGCTTTTGAACGAAGTTTAGACTAGTCGTCAGTACAAAGTGGTCTTATTGTATCTGATATTCTTTCCACCTCCTTCTGATTTATCTCAATTTTCCTATATAATGACAAGACTCAACTTTCTTTGGCCATCCTAGATGCTTGCTCAATCTCCTCCAGCATATGGTGCAGTCCAGGCTATTCCCCAATTCTGTTTATATTCCCAAGTCCTTCACAGTCTGCCTCTTCTGGCAGAGCTTTAACCATGCATCCTGAAGACATCAGGGACTATAGATCTTGGCTTGGTATATACCACTTAAAATTCTGGTCTACAAATTAGAGTTGTTAGGCAAAGTGGAATAAGAAAACAGTTTCATAGGAGAACAAAGAAGATTTAGATAATAACACCTGACAACAAAACAGAACAAATGCCTTGTGGCATATCTATGTAGTTGTTCGTTAGTCACTGCTGGCACTGCAGGTACACCTATTTGTAGTTGCATGGAGTCTCTTCTCTACAAAGAGCCATGACCACTGCAGCCTCAAAACTCCCAGATAGTTTTTTGGATTTTAACATGAATTTGGATGGAGCACTGTAGGTAAAACCATCATATTTGTGGAACAGTGGCAACATGTAATTTAGAAACTACATTATTCTCTGTTACAAACAATCAGATAACATCCATAAAAGCTAAGGTATGCAGGAAAATCAAGTATGAAACTCCTAGAAGGGAAAAAAGTTAAATTAACACCACCATCTAAAAAAAGCAGAAAAGCTGAAGTTGAGAATTTCCACAAGAGGTATGATTTTAAACACATTGACTTAGAGACATTATTTTAAAAATTATCATTTGCACTGAGCAGTTATGGCCAGCTAAGGAAAGCTGAAGAGATTGTTTCATGTTAGTTGTGGATTTTTTTTAAAGAAAACCAAAGACTTTGGAGCCAGCTGAGAGCTCCAAAAGTTTTTTGCATGTGTGTGGGTGGGTTTATGAAGTTTTCTTTCTGTCCATAATATTCCCAGTGTAACTGTTTAGGGAATCCAAATATGAGAGAGCAGTTGGTCCATCACAGAACTAGATTCATTACATCTGTCTGCCTGTTAGGTTAAAACTTGTGAATTAGTTTCTTTGCTTCATGAACGCGAGTAATTTTACATAGGTTTGTTGCTTGGTATTAACCTTATCATCCCTGCTGTAGTCCCAACATCATTAGTCCTTAAAAGCTTTATAGGAGGTTGCCCAGCATAGGTTTAAAGGAGGCAACACTAGTTTAATCACACTCTTCAATCTCATGAATTATTACCTGAATTGTTTGCCTTACAACTCTGCACATAAGTCTGTGTTGTCTGGTGTCCCGAAGTTTCCTATGTCATAGATCCAGAACAGCAGCCCACAAGCGAGCCCTTCAAGAGATGCTCAGTTAACTTAGAAAGAAAGGGTTTTTCTGACCAGTCAGCACAAATGAGCACTTAAGAAGGGCTTAGAGGGAAGTTTTGAATCAAACATGAAGATGAGGAAGAAATTAGATGAAAAGAAGTGGGACCAGATGTCAAGAAAGAAGATTTTCCTGGAAAAATCAAAGAAAAGGAATTTGCTGAGGAACATCTACATCCACTCTCCATAGTAAGAGGGTCATGAGGTACAACTCAGGATTAGTAAAACCTACTGGTGCGACATGGCAGCTGGGAACACCAAAACTGTTGCGGGACATCAGAAAAAGAAATTCACAGAACCTGGAAGAAGAAAGGCATGCATTTATAGAGAGAGAGATCTTACCACCGTACCAAGTGGATTTTCAGCACAACTCTTTAGAATCCACTGGAACACTATAAAATGTGCACTTGGTTCTGACTCAGTGAGGCGATGCTATAGATACATCTCTCCTTCAAATGACAAGCAGAACAGTCCTTAATTTGCTAGAAGGAAACAGGACACAAATTTAATAGGGTTGATACCAAAATATACAAAACTTACAGACCAATTTAAACACAAAGTCTCAGAAGACCTCAGAAATCCAGCCCAAAAGAGTAAGAGAGCCATTAATAATGTCAGCCTGTATTTCACGCTCAATTTGAATATAACGAATACTATATTAGCTGAAGCGTTATTGTTTACTAGCCCTTGTGAATACAGACAAATGAAAGTAATTTCCATTGACAGGCTAACTAGCTATTGTGGTAATTCTGCTGCTGTTTTCACTCATCAGCTCTTCATTCAGCAGAAAAACTCTGCAGGTTTTATTTGTTTTGGAATAGCAAATCTGTTGCTATTAATTGTGATTGGCATCTCTTAAGTGTGGCAGCATGGGACATTTCAAATACTGTCACGTTCACTCTAAGTCTTTCAGGCTCTGATTTAAAACATGACAAGGTACTCATTTCTGTTATCAAAACATACAGCCAAAGATGCTTTTATATCTTGCACTGAGAGAAACAAAGCAGCACGAACCAAGCATTGCTAGTGCTTTGATAGTGCTGGATTCTTTGTTTGGAGCTAGTGAGCGCGTTCTGGCACATCTTCCCTTTCTTTCCTCTAGGCAGAGGAAAGATGTGCAATCACACAGGCTGGCTCCAGACCTGCCACAGCTCTGAAGACAAAAGAGGCCTTTGGTGCCAAAATACAAGTCATTCTTTAAGGAAGCTCGTAACCTACTTTGATTGAAACAGAAAGGACTTCTTTTGCTGGTTTCTTCTGAAATAGTTAAAAACTCTGCAGATTTTAGCAGGTAGCTTCAGTCCACTGTGTCACTTCATATTTTCTTTCAGACTTGAGTCTGATGTTCTGGTCAAATTCTATTAACAACTTTTAAACTTCTGTGATTTTTGAGAGATCGGAGAAAAACACTATGTTTTTGTCTGTAGACCAGAGTCAGCACAGATCAGTCCAACAGTTTTCAAGGCAGGTCTATGATTACTGTCATACCTGGTTGCAAAACTTCAGTATTTTTAATTGTTTCCTTAAAGGGAGACTGAAACTTCATGCCACTGCTTCTTACATCGTTTAAACTTGTCTTGAACTTGACTTTCAACTTTTTTTTTCCTCTAGCTACCATTTTCAGACTCTTGTAATATAGAGATATATTTTCTGTGTTGCCCTTTTACATTACAGAGATCGGTGTCTTTGTATTTATATACATTATTTTTGTGTTTGTAAGATATGTATAATTTTTATTAGAGGAGACATTTTTGAGGATAGAGCTGCAGTGTAACTGGGAAGGCTCAATTAATACAAAAGTGTATAAACAGCAAAGTGGGTTTTTTTAATTCTATATTCAAGCCCTTCATATAAACAAAAAATGATGACCAGTGCTTTGAAATGCTTTGTCTTACTACCCAATATACCCACTGAACCTCCAATATACTCTGACCAGGCAGAGACTTCTTGGTGATCTCGGCCATGCAGTGCTGTGGATGATATTAAAAACAAATGCTTCTGACTCTGAACTACTCAGTCAGGCATGGATAGTTCAGATAACATCTGTTATCTTTGAGTTCTTTCTTGATGTCTAAAAATTAAGAAAATTCTTAGATTCAGTTATGGTGAAATTTAGTGTCATGGCTTCTGAATTTGTTCTTTTCCACTTGCTCATCTTAGAAAACTAAGTGGCAAAAGCTCTGTATTTTGCTTTTCAAAATTGCCTTTTTCCAGTTGGACAGAAAATGTGGTTAAGGTTTCCTTTTCAGTGGATTTCCTCTCTCTCTCACCCTCTGTATTTCCCCTTGGCTTCTCAATCTTTTCCTTACAGGTTTTGCTTGCTGCCTGCCTCACACTGCAGCCAGTGGTCATCATAGCTGTAGCTTTCTTCTTGGCTGTAACTTTTGCCCCATTGGTCCTGCTACTCCTGCTCTTCCCCACTGACTTGGCTCCTCCCCAGGCCTCTATTATTATATATTCAATATAGCTTATCAAAGACAAGTGCAAAGCCCTGCCCCTGGGGAGGAAAAACCCCATACACCAGTGCATACTGGGGGCCACCCAGCTGGCCGAGTACTGGCACAGGTCGCCCAAGCAGGTTGTGGATTCTCTGTGCTTGGAGATATTCAAAAGTTGTATGGATACGGACCTAGGCAACTGGCTCTAGGTGGCCCTGCTTGGGCAGGGGATGTTTGGACATGACGACCTTCAAAGGGCCCTTCCTACCTCAAGTGGTCTCAGTGATATATTATAATGCTGTATTGTACAGTCTTTGCTCAACTTTTGTGCTATTCCATACAACTGCATTTTTTTTCCTCTTCAACCCTGGATTGTTACTATTCCCTCAAATTTTGCCCTCATTAGAACATGCCAATGCTGGAAATATGCCATATGAGCAGACACCAAAGAACTGTCTCAGAGAGGAAACTGAGTTTTAGTAGTCTTCATTGAGATTAACTGAACCAAATCTCTGCAATGGCACAATGTCTATTTATACTTGCTGAGAACCTAGTTTAATCTCCTGAAGGTTTTCTATTAGCTTCCTGCTACTTTATGGATTCTTGTTATGAAATACACCAGAGAGCACTCTGTTCTCACCATTACTGGAGAAAACCAATGATCTAAGAAACAGAAGTTCAGGATTTAGTGTTATTCCCAACCCTTTTTGTATAATAGATTGTTTTCTGAGATAGGTGAAATGCTGCATAATTTCTAAGCAGAACTTGTGGAGGAATGTTCTAGAGGATTTTATTTTGAGAGCAGCCTCTCAAATTCTGCCTCAGAATAGAGTGACAAGCTTACTTGATTGAACAGAGTTCGACTGAATGCAGACAAAATAATGAAGTTATATAGAAAATTACAATGTTTTGTATTTAGTATGAAAGACACAAGAGAAAGACTTTGTCTCTCTTATACCACTCTGTTCATTTTACTTTGAATTTTCTGTGAGAGGAGGTATTTCTGAACTGGGGTAGCAGGATTTGAGATTATGCAGGTAAAGATTCAAGGCTCTGTTTCACTTGGAATTGTCTTTAAGTAAGAGAATCAGGCAGAAGGTTTTTTTTTTTCTGCTATAACAGGAAATAGCTTTAAAATGGCTGCATCATTCAAGTTTTAATCACTTCTCAGTGCTTGCAACAAAACAAACATTCACTAAATTTTTATAAATAGAATTTGACCATAGGGTACTGGGTGCTTGAAGTATTACTTGCAAAGGTCTTATTTTCGTCACAGATCTTAATATTCTTGCTTAACCTCACAAAGTTATGAAATGAATGATGTGAAAACATCACTGGTGGGCCCTTTTTTTCTCCGTTCATGTTTGGGTTAGTTTAAAATGCAGGTCACAACTGGAAGTTTTGATTGGTCATCAGTGGTGTCAGTAATGGCCAATTATGTTCATAATGCCCAGTAAATGAGCAAATCTTACTGTTTGCCTTGTTGAAATTACATTTCGTAAAAGCAATAAAATAGACTCAAAGCCTTGGCTCTTCTGAGTCATTATAATACTTCTCAGATGGTTAAAGCCTCTCAGACTTCTCAGTCTTCTTCCTTGTATTACCACCCAAGGCGTGATATAATCCTCCTGAAATGCACTGCCTGGAGTGTGCTGTTGCTTAATAAATTACTCCATCTTGCTTATCTCACTCTTGGCATATCCTTATCAGCAGGAAACCATTATGCTGTAACAACGTATTTTCGTAGTGACATTTTCTCTTAATTAACTGTACACCAATCTCTATGTATTTAATATTCAGATCAAAACTCTAAAAGCATTTTGAAAAAAATGTGTTAGAAATAAATTATATGTTCACAAATGATATCTAGTGGTGAAACCTAGTTATTTTTTAAGTTTAGCAAATCAAAAATGATCCAGCATAGAGGCTTTAGGACTAAGACCTAGTTCCTAATTTGGACTCTTTATCTGATGTGCTGGATAACCATAGAAACTTCATTTAATATCTTGTGTATCAGTTCTGTTGTAAAATGGAGATATTACCTATCTTACTTCATAAAAACAAGTTTCATATCTTCTGATAGAAAACAAAACTTAAATGCCAGTTTCATTAATTAACAATTCTTATTGCTTTTCAAACTAATGTCAGGTCTTGATATATTCCTGTAACAAGAGGGAAGAGACTTGCTAAGCCTAAAATGCACAGCACTAAATGGGGAAGTGAAATGAAAGTAAAATACCAGACATGTTAGGAAACAGACCAGTCTCCATGTTTGTCTAGCATATACATCAACAGGTATATTTGTGACATTTTAATTCCACCATTAAACATGAAACCCCCATATTCTCATTATATTGAATCTAGGCTTACATGTCCACATGTATATGTACCTTCATAAAGTCACCTCTCTGAAAGAGGTATTGCAGCCCTGTGGTACCCATACTCCTTTTTCACATGCCTCAATGGTTTGGCCAGCCCTCTTGATAGCATCCAAAAATAAGTAAATTTTGGCAGTTGTGTCCCATTTCTCAAATATGTTTGGAAACTACAAGTGATCATTGGAACTGACAACACATACTGAGAATTATTGTCAAGTTTACAGTACACATTTGCAAACATTGGATGTAGTTTTATGTGCATACGACTTTCTTCAGAGGTTTATTTGATTGTTTCTTTTGAAAATGTAGTTCCAAGAAATAAGCACGCTCCAAGGAAAATGTTCAGTAGTGTGGGCATTTGTTTGCAGCAATGAGATATCAGTAGCACTAAACTGCCAGGGTATATGCCTAGATTTTCCCCTAAATAGAAGTTAAGACTCAGGCAGTCCTCAAAGGCATCTGAAATAATGGATTTCTATATCTTGTGTGCACCTGCTTGCTTGAGTAATAGCGCTGGGTACATGAGGCAGTATATTCAGAGGTGTCGTGTCCGACACACCTTCTGTGAGGAGGTGAAGAATAAATGGCAGTGTGAAAGCTCAAAAAACACCTTAGGACTAGCTCCAAGCCTGATTAATTGACTGTGAGAAGGTAGCGTCTGTCTGGCTATGGTGTAAATGCTGATCAAGACCAACTGAAGCAAATGGAAAAGTAGAATTGGATGTCTGTGACATCTATCCATCCTTCTATGTTCTTTCAAAAGCGTCCTAAGGTGCATATTTTACTCAGAACAGTTTCTTTAATTGTTAGGATTTCTAATATGACTATATTTGGGTAAAGAATGGATAAGTTAGATTCAGATTAAGTAGTCAGTTTTGACTTTTCAGAGTTCACCTGCATGTAATATATATTTAATTGAGGAAACAAGGAAGAACAATTTAGCCAGGAACTGAAAGTTTCTTGCACGGAGGATTGTAACCCACATTTTTATAAGCAAAGATGTTTAGAAGCTGAAGAGGCAAGCCTTCTTTCTCCTAAAGTTTGATTCTCCTGCACAGAAGCTTACACTAAAGTTGGCACTTTTGGCTGTTTAAGGTGGGAAGGAAGTGAGAAATGAGTTTTAGCTTGACTAAAAATACTCCCCCTCTGCTTGGATGACAGCAATTTCATCTACAAACTGATCAGTCTTTTTCAGTGGAGGATACCCAACGCACCAGATGAACATGGGTTTAGAGGGGAACCTGTGGTAGTTTTCATTGCTTTTCTGGTCTGTGGGGAGTCCCTCCTCTGCAACAGCTGTGCCATAGTGGTGTCCACCCATGAGGCTCTTCTTCATAGCACCAACTGGTGGGTAGGTGCCAGGAAAATTGACTGCAATCTGTAAAGGCAGGAGTAGCGAAGAGGTTTGAAAGCTTTTGACAGGAAAGTCTTCCTTCTTCAGCTGTTGAGGTTATTTTCCTCAGACCTCTTGTAATATTAAAATGTGCGTAAAAGGAGTAAACCAAAATTAATAGTGAAAGGAAGACAATAATGATACCAAATGAATCTTTTGATTATGTTAACCAACCCTTTGCTTTCCCTGATTGCTGAGCTGAAGGTCCACTTTCAGCAAATATAGAAAAATGAGAGCTGTTGTGTTTTTTATCTGTATTTTTTATTTAGTCACCTCCCGAGCATGCAAATTAAGGGGATTGCCTTCGTTGCAGCAGCATCATGGTGTAGGAAACTCCTGCTGCTTAATTTTTATTCTTCCACTGTCAATAGGGGAGAGAGAGATCATAAAGTAGGACTTTGCCTTTCCAGTGCTTTTGAAGTTAGTGAGATGGTGTTGGGCTAAAAATGTGCGATACCTCTTCTACCAGGCAGAAACTGAAATTAAGGAACACGTGGCTTTGACTGAAGTCTGCTTCCCCCATACTACGATAGAGTAAAGATAACAGTGAAGAGGAAAGACAGAAAATCTTCTGCAAGCAGGCTGTTAAGGAACAGTGATAATAAAACTGTTGAGTGGGAGTATTCATTGTTCAGACCCAGATATACTTGCTAATAGAACTTTTTTAGGTATAAGCATGTATTCCATTTTTACAATAGCTTCTTTCCTTTCTGTATCTATCCCCAAAGAGGACAATCCTTGCTATCCAGTAAAGTCATCTTTGAAGTCACTTTTCAATTCTAACAAATCTGAGTTGTCATCTTAAGAAGGGTGATAGCTGATCTACAGTAAAGAAACAGGTTATTCAACTTTGAAGCATAAGCATTTGTATTAGTGATTTTCATCAGTAGATGACATTATAGCATTATTCTCAGTGAAACTTAAAAGGAAGAGGGTTTTCTTCTTTCCTCTGTTCACTATGAATTGTCACAGTATTACTTTAGGTCATCTGAGTTTGAGAGAACTCTTCGATAACAACATGTACCTGAAGTGGAATTTTAGTCAAAATTTTAAAATATGTTATTTAGGAACATAATTAGAGCTCCTGTACTAGTGATGATTGAATTCTGTAAGGTTAGGAGTTCAGTGCAGAGAAGCACTCTGAAAATTAAAGGGTAGCTAGAATTAGTGACATGAAAACTGAACTAATGTTGCTGAGATGTCTGTGATTCACTTGCCTCTGAAGTGGTCAGGTGTCACTCTGTGATGATGGACGCTTGGAAATCTTGCAAGAATAAATTTATAAAGCATTTCATAATACTTTAAAATTCAAGGAAAAAACTATATTTCAGTAATTAATCTTTTTAAGAAATTCTCTTCACCCTCAAAATCTGGAGTCATAGAGCTGTGTAGAGATAAAAAAAAAGGTTATGGGAAAAAGTACCTGTCAAAAGATGTGGAGGATTTACTGGAATTATTGCTGGTCCTTATGGTCTCACTGAATTGGCTTTTGTTTTACTTGGTTCATAGTTCCTCAGTTTCAACCAAAAGGTACTCTTTCTCCCCCGTGTTCATAATGTCCTCCCTGACAAGCGCTCAGCTAAAGCAGCACTTTAATACATCATTAATGACATTGTTCAGTTTAATGTTGGTTGTATGTACAGATGGCCTGTTTTCAGTCCATTGTGCACAGTTCTTTTTTCCATCCTGGAAGGTACTACGTATAACGCTGTCAGTAGTCTATGGAAATGCCACCACTATGCAAACTGTATCTGACAGTTAGCGTCTTAGCCACTTATGAGTGTGTACCACAGATGATCATTGTAGTTGATTGTTTGAGGCTTTAGAGCATTTGTATCCAGCCATTAGTAACAGGGAGACTGGATCTCAGCATCTCTTGAAATCTAATCAGAAGGTTGCCAGTGTGCAAGGTTATTTATTAAGATTGGGTGACAATATTCTCCAAAATAGTAGCTAGCATATATCATTTTGATGCATTCACAGTAGCTGCAAATAGTGCCTTTATACGAGCATGCAGTCAGGTGCAATCTTAAAAGCACACATCACAGCCCTACAGAAGAGGATCCCCAGAAGCTCCTTGTGTTTGTCACACATGCAGATTGAGCTCTAGTCTGTGTTTGTTTCCGCATCTGTGTATGTATATAATTATATCATGTAAAATTATTGTCCTGTGTTGTAAAAGTGACAACAAAAGATTATCTGGTCAGAACTTCTTTTGAGCAAACAGCTGTTGGTAAAATTGCTAGCCTTCTTGCGCAATTATTTATGATTATGTAATTGAACAGTACTGCATGTAATAACCCCAAAATTAAATTTGAAACCCTGCTAAGTCATCTGATAAAGCAGTGCATTTCAGCAGCATTAGTACAAGAGATTATGGCAAACTTATTCATTAGAGGTGGGCAGCAAGCCTTACAGTTCCCATCTGACCATAGTTATAGCAATCAAAAGATTTACTTTCAGATATCAAGACTTGCATGATATTTCAGTATCTAGATATGTGTAGTACAAGTCTAGTAATGCTTCGTCTAAGAGCGCCCAGTAACTTCAGCAAATACAAGTAGACATCCCCACTTTCAAACTTTAGCTGCAGTCACTACTCTTCTTTTGTAATGACAGCAGAAGAGAAAAATGAAAAATACATTTTGCAGAACTTTCAGAAGCACTATAAAGTCTGTCCATCCCCTGTCTTGTTATGTTGCACAAGTCACTGCAATATATTTGCATTAAATTACTCACACTATTATTTGTAACATTTTCTTTTATCTATGATGCACTTTGATTTTCAATTGAAAACAGCATATTCTGCTAATTCCACAGAAAGATTGCGTTTGATCACTGCGAAGTTGCCAATATCTGAAAGAAGTCATTTATTTTGTGGATCACAGAATCACAGAATGGTAGGGGTTGGAAGGGACCTCTGTGGGTCGTCTAGTCCAACCGCCCTGCAAAAGCAGGGTCATCTAGAGCAATATAACTCTTGAAGATTCATACTGTAAATACTACACAAGAGAAATGCGAATCTGATTAATGTATGTTGTTGAAGTATCCCTGACACCAGGAGAAGCTAGACCCCAGCCATTTGCTATGTGGTGATATGATCTGCTTCTCTTCCCAGCTTTTGCCTCATTGTCACTGTTTCAGCAAGATGGGGGGAAAGAAATGATTTATTGTTGGGAAGGGAATTAAAAATATACTATAACTAATATGTTATGCTAACATCATTTTAATCAGGTAATTATTAAAGGACTGTTTGGCCTTTAAGGACATTGATTAAATGGGAATTAATTTAATGATTGAACACTATTTGTGTAACATTATCATTGCTAGTGATGCAGAAAATTGGAATCTCAGCTCAGCTGAAAAGAGGTTAGACTTTCCATTATCACATTAGATCACTTTCTTCTGGAATGCAGTTATTAGACCCTTTTTTGTACTTTCAGTATATATGTAAATGTTTTGGTTTTATCTAAAAATTCCAGAGTAGAAAAAGTAAGTAATAATGTTCATCATTGTACTGTTCTAATTTTTAATCAGAGGCTTGAATTTCTGTTTAATATAACCTTAAGCAAAGTCCATTAGATTTTGATTTTGACTAGCTATTGCTTCTCCCATGAAAAAAATTTTCTCTGTTTTCATTCTCTGCTTTCTTCTCTGCAAACCTGGTCATTATGTTTAGGATGAATAGAGGATTGGTTTATGGAATGGTTTTACAGCTATAAAAAAGCAGCAGCTTTAAAAAGTAGTAGCAGACAGAGCACAGTTCTATCTAGATTATTCTGAGGCTGAATCCTGCATGGTCTAGTCACAGTTTAGTAGTGATTTAAAAAAGACTGTGACACTTTCGTTCTCAAAATGGAAATTATGAACATTATAGAAAGTCTGTATCCAGTACCTGAGGATTAAGACAGAATTAAAGCTGACCTTTATAGATACAATTCCAATTTACCCAAAGAGATGTTGCATCTGGTTGTCCTTCTTGATTTGCTCTTAGCAGTGATATTGCCACGAATTATTTTTCAGCTTTATAGAGCTTCTAATTATTGTTACGTATAAATTAGATCCAAGGAGAAAAGGGGGGCTGTACGTAAACAAGTGATTGGAAGCATGTAGTGAATATCTGTGTCTGACAGACTTTTGCAGATTAATTTTCAAATAAAATTTTAATTGAGAATGTCTATGACAGTTCCTGCTGTAACTTGGCAGAGTTTTACAAGGGAGTCTGGTGGCCAAAAGATTAGCCCTCTGTCAATCGAATGGAGCCGTTGCGGTAGGGACAGCAAGATGGGCAAGCTTGGTATTTGGAGACAGAGAGAAAAATCATTTGACAATAGAAGTAGCAGAGACTCAAACTTCTAAACACTCTGCAGGTTGCTAACCCAGGGGTGAGCCAACACCGCAGTAGGCTGAAAAGCTTTGCACTGGGTAGCACTAGCCCTTTCCTTGATGCTAGGGCATCTTGTCACTTCAGAGACGAGGGTTTCAAAGAACATGACTGAGGATCCTGTGTTTCAAGCAAAATAGTTTGTGAGTAGTTGTTTGGGCCATCTTTTGGATATTTCCTTTTGTCCATCAGATTATGTGTCAAGGCCCTCTGACCAGATTTATGAGATGTGTACGCTGCACCACAACTTGATGAGGGCTTAGTGTCAGTGCCACTGGCCCTTGATTAGTCCCAGCATTTGAAATCTCAGCATGGGTAATCTCTTCCTATTAATGAGGAAACAGATCTGAGCAATGAGCCTTAGTGTGCAAGTGAAATTCCAAAGGCACATCCAAAAGGATGCACAGCGGTAGCAAATGGAGGGTTTTCAGAGGGAGTTTGCAAGTTATGAAATATAACTTGGAGGTGATTACTGGCCAGCAGTAACCATGAGTGACAAGGTAACATGGTAATATGTCTCTCAGATTGGAGCCGGCTCATGCCTGGCCTCCTTGGTAGGAGGTTGGAGGGAGCCTACATCTACCTGCACAAGATTGTGCATACAGCCTAAGGTTAGCTGGCTTACAGAGTTGTGGATAATGAGCTATAAGCATGTATAAGATGTAGCTTCTCAAACTACTTTATAGATTTCAGATGACTAGGAGTCATTTGAAATAAGCCTGAAGAAGAAGGATACTCTCAGATATTCTCCCCCTCACATAAAGGGGAGAAAAAATGAGGAGAACTTTCTTCTGTGGATCATTGCTTCCCTTCTGGGAAGACAATGAGGGCAGTGCTTCCCACCCAGCTGAAAGAAAACAATCTTCCAGGGAGCAAGTGTAATGAGATTAGTCGGGGGAACATTACACTAACAACAAATGGGAGAGAGTAAATGATTCTTTAGTTCAGAAGTAAGACATTAAGGGAGAAAAAACAATTACTCAGGGCACCAAATGACAAAGTGAACACATTCTTTAATTGCCTACAGACCAGTGCCAGAAATCTGAGTAATAAACAAGAACAGTTGGAATTACTTACTTACGAATACAGATTTGGTCTTCGTGGTGTTAGTGAAATCTAGTAGGAACAAGTGACGCTATGAAGTACTGAAAGACAGATGGCCAAGGTGTGCAAAAGGGGAAGAAGAGTATCGCTCTGTCAAAATGGCATTAGGTGTTTTAGAGGCATTGAGAACTTGGAAATAATTGATCTTGATTTCTTGCGGGACTGTGTGCTAATGGCTGGAGCACAAAATGACATGGGAGTCAATGTCTGCTGTAGACCACCCAATCACTCTGGAGCAGAGGATGGTTGGCTCTTCTAGTGCGTATCTGTAGCGTGTAAGGGAAAATGGGAGATGTAATAGGGGCAGTCAATCTGAATGATGTATGTTTCAAGTCTCAGGCTGCCCGTGCTGAAGTATCTTGAATGCACATATAGAGCAGATGGAAAGAAAAAGGAACATTGGTCACACCAAAGAGTTAGAAGCTACAAACTTCAAGAAAAATGACATGGGGAGCAAGTGTATACAGAGGTGAGTTAGAGTTGAGAACAACAGGAAGGACGGCTTTGAAAATTTTATTAGGAGCTAAGGAAGCCTTAATGATAATTGTGCATTAGGTGAAGGTGATACAATTCAAAATAGTTACAACAGGAAGTCAAAAAATATTTCTCTTCTGTGTTTTTGAAAAAGCAGATTAAATACTTTCCATTTCAAAAGAAACTGAAGAGGATATTAAATGGCAGCAACTACAGTCAGATATTTTCAAATCAGCAAATCCAAACACATTTCACCCAAATGTTTTAAAACTTGAGGAGCTTCCAGGAGCTTCCAGGACCACTTCCAGGACCACTATTTGTTGATCTGAATCTTGAAGCATTGGGCATATTTCAGAAAGCTGACAAAAATATCTAATATAAAACCTAAAAATCAACCTGAACCTTCAACTAAAGTTTTTCTTCCATCTTAGTATATGGATGTAACAACCTAAAAGACTTCACAAATATAGACAGACACTTAACAGGTCCAAAAGTTATCACTGTTAATAAGTCTACTGTTGAAGATGTATATTTATACAAAATATTAACATTTCTCAAAGAGTACAACAGCAGTTCTTCTCCTCAAAACCATACAGAGAAGGAGGCAGAAGGCTGTAGAAATAATGGGAGAAGGGAAACGAAAACATGTCCAGGGTAAGCAAACCAGTGGCATAGAGAAAAATGCTTTACAGTGTATTGCTGGGAGCCAAACCCAAGTCTGACACTGAACAGTACCTGAAGAGAGAGGATACTGCTGGAAGCTGGTAACAGAGAATGCACAGTATAGGCAGAGATGGGATATATTAGGTTTGTCCCTTAAGCACAGTGTTTGACGTATAAAGGACTCTTGTTCAGCAGAAAGAGTAGGCCAGCTATAAACTCCAAAGAGCTCTAATGCTGTTGGAGTAGGCATATGAAAACGTCTCCTCTATGAATTGTATGCTGGGAAGGTAGACATCAAAAATTTATCTAATATTTCAAATTTTAAGATTAATTAATACTAACATTTCCATGAATTTACAATGGCTCCACTAAATTGTTTTTAGGGTAAATAGAAGAAACTATGAACATTTGTAAATATTTCAACATTTTTAAATGTTTCAGATATCTCTTTTTAAGAGGTTTCTGTTTCTCTTTTACTTCACGTTTATTTTTAAAAAATAAAATGTGGGAAGATAACGAAAATTAAAACCCCCACTACACATGACTTCTACTGTTTTATTTAAAAAAAATTTACTTCATTTTTTGGATTTTATGGAATCTTTTATAAACACTTTAGTAAAACAAATGTGTTCCCTTCCAATCCTGCTACTTCCAGTGAACCAAATAAACAATTCCTATATCTTATTACCTAATATATTTGAAATATTGTCACAGTGTTAATAGTAATGACAGTAATAATACCTAGATGCATTGTTCTTTCTTTAGGAGTAAGACCTGAAGAAAAGTTTCATGTGTGAAACAAAGTATCTAAATATGTCTTTTCATATAGAAATTTAAAAAAAAAGCACTGCAGTTTAATAAAAACAAAATGTTAAGGGAGAAACAGGTGGTGTGGTGAATAAAAGCAATAGCTGGCTCTTGAACCTGTCCAGACCTTGTAGAATCTGGATGCCAGCCCTGCCTCATGCTCAGTTCCTTCCCTACTCTCAATCCCCTGCAATCTGCTAATATTTGCAAGGCTAGGGAATTCAGCCACTGATTTACAAGCTTATTTGGATGGCACTGCTGATTCAAGGGATTGTATTCTCCTGTTAAAGAATACATGTCATGCCTGCTATGGTCAATGGGTGTTAACTTCAGCACACAATGTAATATCACAAACTGGGGTTAGGACATGCCAACATATATGCTATGGAAATGAATGCACTCTGCACAGTTGAAGGAAGAATGGAAAAGCATGGGTGAAAAATGAAAAGAAATAAAAATTAATGATGAGAGATTTTCCAAAAACTTCCAAACTGCATTTATTTCACAGCTGGTAGAAATAGGTACAGGCTTCTTTGACTGGAAAGTATTTTTTTTGTCCTATACTGAATTGAACATTTCCAATTGAAAACAGGAGAGATTTTATATTATCAAGAAAGTTTTTAACAGAACAATAGCAATAGCTAATGTCCTGAAAGATTCTGCCTTTGAAGAGTTCTGCTTTGCAGAGTTTTGTAAAGATAACAGAGCTCAGTCAAACTTTAGGTTCTGTTTCTTGTGGCAAAAAATAGCTGAAATATAAAATGACTTTGCCTCTTTGTTAATGTAAACTACTCTCCTTACTCCCACTCTCTATTAAATGTCCCTTTCACAAAGAAAACAGAAGACGTACATTGATCTAAACTGTTTGCAACAGAGCTCTACACTTTATATTTGTGCAAATGGAAATTGCAGATGCACAGCATAATTGATGTGACTGTTCTAAAAAGCTAAAGGCTAAACTGCAGCCAGCTCCCAGTCTTTTGTGTTTTTTTTCCAAAGGCCAATAATTCATTGAATGGGGACTGAATTTTTGCAAGAAAAAGCAAAGCCAAAAGCTGTCCCCAGATAAACCACCCTATTAATTCTTCACCTTCTCTTTCTCAGTATAATCAAGATCCTTGTTTTGAAGTTTGATAGTGTTAGAGTTCCACAACAAAACAGTCATAATTAACATCTTTTTCATGGTTCTCAAAATTTTCTGAGCTAAAACTCCTTACACAGAAATTCAGCTCACTGCAGACCTCTAGCAGAGACTATTGCAGCTTGAATGACCAAAATCTGAAGAAGTTACTCGCAATGAAAATACATCCTTAAAGTGAGAATGGTAGGGTAGCCTTGATGGTAAGCATTGGTGACAGATTTAATTTTGTCTATAATAAGAACCTAGTCTTTGGGATTTCCCTGGCAGCTGTGGTTATCACAAATAGAGATTGCAGGCTCTTTATTCTTGTAGTGCCCTTTCTTTAGAAGCGTAAAGCCTGCTCATTCAAGCCTCTCTCTTCACATATGGAGTAGCTGCAGCAGAACCCCAGTCCAGTTCTGATCTCCCCCTAGAAACATAATTTAGTGGAGTTATCAAATTCAAAACACAGAATAATGGTGGTTTATGGTTTTCCTCCCTGTGTGTAGTTGTTTATGAAATATATTTCAATAATCAGCATTCAAAAGGCATTATTGTTCTCAATAATCAATTACAAGTTTTCTCAACATTGCAGGCTCTATGCTGCCAAGCTATTAGCTTTAGTAATAGTAAAAAAAATATTTTTGAGGTGTTAGACAGATGAATTTTATTTATAAATATTGTGCATTCCCAGTGAAGTTGTTAAATTGATATTAAATCAGAGAGAGAATTATCTCACACATTTACTGCCTGGATGACTAGTAACAAAAATTTCATCACTTTTCAGCAAGATGGCTGCCACCAGGCTTGATCTCAGAAATGCCAACTGTGATTAAAACTTCTCCAAGAAACATTTCACCATTTTCTTTTTGTCCACAAAAAATATTTTTCTCAATTCCTATGTGAAACAATTTCATAGTTCTGGACTATGCAGAAGAACACAGTTTTTCTTCAGACAAAAAATTGACAAATCCATGAGAACAAGACGTCTGGAGAAACAGCCTACACTTTTTGAATTATTCAGATTTAGTCCAGAGTTACAGAATACCAAGATCTCACAAGGCTGTGATCCTCAGTTTTTCTGTTTTGCCCATTTTTCTCATTATTTCATTCCTCCTTATTGCCTGTAAAACTCTCTTGTGATTTTTGACTTGAAGAAACCTTTAAACTTGTTGCTAACAAGGGAGAAGAACTTAAAGGGTATTAGAAATCTGTATAAGAATTGTGTACGTTTACATGTTATCTCCTAAGGTAGGTTTTTCCTGATGTTTAGGTCTGTCACAATTATACATTATATTGTTTGCATTGTCAAGACAATGGGATATTTTTCTTACCTTCTGATATTTAGCTTGAAGCACTTGGAAAGAAATGGGAATAAACAAAAATTCAAAAGATAAGTTGCAGTCTAAGCCTGTCATCTGAAGTAGGCCAGCATTAAACAGGTCTAGGATTGATGAAGGAGAGCTGCATTAGATGAGAGTGGGAGGACTAAGTAATTTCTTGTACTGTCACTTCTACAGTAATTCAACTCTTTCGGAGAACTCCCAATAAGATTGCTTTTTGCTAGTTCAGTTTACTATGGCAAATATCCTGCACATGCAATCTCAAAATTTTAAAGGCAAGTTTGTTTTTTTAAATGATTTTCAGCACACATCAGAAGTGTCAGCTGAATTATGCTAGGAGTTGTAGCCACAACGTAGGTGGTATACAGGTAGTGGCATTTTGTGCTGCCTTACACCCTTCTGCCAATGTGTCGGAAGGGCCAAGTCTACAGAATAATACAGCCTCTGTATTTGTATGAGGTCTGTCTCTTAAGATGACAAAGCAACTCCAGGACTGCTGAATGTCGTCTTTGATTTCCATTTGTTTCATGAGTAGAGCTCAGTATTTTTAAGTGTTGCTTAGCGTGTTGCAACAGTAGTGTTTTTAGTGTAACCACAAGCAGCATGTTAACTCCCATTGATGAGTTTTGCTATAGAAATGAGGTGTGATAGGATAGACCATACTCTGCTCACCGACATGTGTTTATGTGGCACCAGGTGGTCCCCTTTGCCATTAGGGTTTATTAAGCTTTGCTGGTATGCAGCAGGGAGAGACTTGTTCCCTCCTCCCTTGCGTTGTGTGTCCCGTGTGTAGCCCCTCGTAGCTAGAATGCGCTGTCATCCATAAAGATGTCCTTGCACCTGAAACTCATACTAGATATTGGAAAGCAGAGCCCTGGGAGGTTTACAAGCATGTCCCTTCTGCATACTAATTTGCAGTCAACAACAGCGACTGTTAGATCTGTAGCTCTTTTCCATGGTAATACTAATAGAAAACCAATGATTGTTGCTCTCCTGAATTATCTGGTACTCTTCTGCACTGAGAAAACATGTAAATTTGGACTGAAAGAAAACTCTGGGAAGTTTTATCCCTAGAAACAGAATTGAGGGAAGGGAGTGAAGAGGTTTCTTAAGGTGAGCTGTCATGGTGTGGGAAGTGTTTTAGCAAACAGTACAATAGAACAAGACTGTATCACATTAAGTCTCCTAATAGATGCCAAAGAAATGGTACTATGGCAGTAAAAGATCCCCTTTGATTTTTGTTTGTTCCTTTCTTGCACTGCGAGAGGTGGCATACCCTGCCTGTACTGCTTAAAAATCATGTACCTATGCAGTTGCGGTGTCAGTCCTGCTTTAGAAATGATGGTTTAAGAAGCGTCAGTGCAAGGATTTTAAAGAAGGGGCAGGAGTGATGAATTCTTTAGAGAGGTCTTTCTTGTGCATGTGCTTGGATGCAAGCTTTGTCCTCAAGCTTCATTAACTGGCTGCTGCTATACAAGGTACAACTGTGAATTAAGAATCATAGAATGGTAAGGGTTGGAAGGGACCTTAAAGATCATCTGGTTCCAACCTCCCTGCCATGAGCAGGGACATCTTCCACTAGACCAGGTTGCTCAGAGCTCCATCCGGCCTGGCCATGAATACTTCCAGGGAGGGGGTATCCACAGCTTCTCTGGGCAACCTGTTCCAGTGTTTCACCACCCTCATGGTGAAGAATTTCTTCCCAATATCTAATCTAGATCTGCCCTCTTTTAGTTTACAGCCATCCCTTTTGTCCTAGCACTACACATCCTTGTGAAAAGGCTCTCTCCATCCTTCCTGTAGGCCCCCTTCAGGTACTGGGAGGCTGCTATAAGGTCACCCTGGAATCTTCTCTTCTCCAGGCTGAACAGTCCCATCTCTGTTAGCCTGTCCTCATAGGATAGGTACTCCAGCCCTCTGATCTTCTTCGTCACCCTCCTCTGGACCTGCTCCTGCACATCCATGTCCTTCCTATGTTGGTGGCTCCAGAGCTGGACGCAGGACTCCAGGTGGGGTAAGAGCGGAGTAAAGGGGCAGAATCCCCTCCCTCGACCTGCTGGCCATGCTTCTCTTGATGCAGCCCAGGATACGGTTGGCTTTCTGGGCTGCAGGTGCACATTGCCGGCTCATGTTGAGCTTCTTATCCACCAGTACGCCCAAGTCCTTCTCCTCAGGGCCGCTCTTGAGCCACTCTATCCACCACAGCTTGGTGTCGTCAGCAAACTTGCTGTGGGTGCACTCAATTCCCCTGTCCATGTTGCCGACAAAGATGCTAAACAGCGCCAGTCCCAGTAACAACCCCTGAGGAATGCCTCTCATGACTGGTCTCCACTTGGACATCAAGCTGTTGACCACAGCTCTTTGAGTGTGACCATCCAGCCAATTCCTTATCCACAGAGTGGTCTATCTGTCAAATCCATGTCTCTGCAGTTTAGAGACGAGGATGTCATGTGGGACAGTGTCAAATGCTTTGCACAAGTCCAGGTACATGACATCAGTTGCTCTTCCCTTATCCACCAATGCAGTAACCCCATCATAGAAGGCTCCCAAATTTTCAGGCACAATTTGCCTTTAGTGAAGCCATGCTGGTTGTCACCAATCACCTCCTTATTTTTCACATGTCTTAGCATAGTTTCTAGGAGGATTTGCTCTATGATTTTGCCAGGCACAGAGGTGAGACTGACTGCCCTGCAGTTCCCCAGGTCTTCCTTTTTGCCCTTTCTAAAAATGGGGGTTATGTTTCCCCTTTTGTAATCAGTGGAAACTTCACCAGACTGCCACATCTTCTCAGGTATGATGGATAGTGGCTTAGCAACTTCATCCATCAGTTCCCTCAGGACCCGTGAATGCACCTCATCAGGTCCCATGGATTTGTGTACCTTCAGATTCATATTCAAGCATTGATTAAGTATCTAGTTTGTGTATGTAATTGAAGATTATTTGTACTTGGAATGTGAGTAATTGTAATTGGTATTCCCATTAAACCTACTTGCTGGGGAAATGTGAAGGAGTTTTTACATAAGTGAAGATCGAGCACAAAATACTTACAGATGATTGAATCTGTAACAAGCTGCTTCTGCTTTTGAAAATCCCAGCTACTGTGTCGTTATAAGATTTTGCATCTGAGAAAGCTACCTCAAAAATAATGGCAACTTTTCAAATTGCTGTGTATAGGAGGCGAAGAAATGGGTGAACATCTTGAGCTGCTGACTGTGGGTGGCTGCTGCATTCACCTGTCCCCCCTAGTTACTTGTAGCTGTGACAAACATTATACTGCAGACAAAATAGATCTTTTTGAAACAATTAATTTTCCTGCATCTAAAAATCCATGGTTTACATGTTCTTAACCGAAAGAGTTCTTTCAAAGACTCCGAAATAGTGTGTTTTGGGGGCAGCTATTGGAACAAAAAATAATGTTTTTTGTGGCTTGCTAAACTGGGCTCTATTCGCACAAGTAGTGTGCAGGTCAGATCCTGGTAGGTTTAGTTGCTGCTAATGTTTTGTTTACATGACAGTTGAATTTTAAAGAAAAGCAGCTATGGGAATACAGAATTATTTTGCATTCTTCTTCAATACATGTGATTTTTTTTTTTGCATGTCCAAGTTCATTTGCAGCAAGTTGTACACATGCATACGGCTCTCATGAGCATCTGCCTGCCTACAGAACTGTGAAAAATAATGGTGTTTTGATGAGGTTTTTTTAATTTTATGTTCTCAAGAATGTAAGAAAACCTTAATTAAGTTTTGTAGATAAGATCTCTGAGAAAAGAATATTGTAAGAATTTACTTTTGCTGGTTTTGTTCTGAGATGGTGAAGTCTATTTCCATTACTGGACAGTACTGGCACATGAATTGCAATTAAAGGCACAATAGCAAAAGAGATGAAACACCATCATGACAGCTGACAGTGTGGGCTTCCTTCAGTACTTTTCATTGCATAGAAAGCGTGGCTCCAAGTTCTGCGCTCTTTAATAAAGCAGCCTGCTTTAATAGATTGCTTTACCCTGCTGACCTTGGGGCCTAGTTCTCCTGAGCAATGCATGAAAATTGAGGGTCTGGGTTTCCTTCTGCTAAATGAAAATTCTTGCTTTTTCTTCCTCCCCACAGGAGGAGAGGTTCCATACACAACCCTGGCAACCCGACTGATGATGGGGGCTTGGTGGCTTTTTGCTTTGATTGTCATCTCCTCCTACACGGCAAATCTAGCGGCTTTCCTCACCATCACACGCATTGAGAACTCTATCCAGTAAGTTGACGAAGAATGAATTGAGGGAAATGAGGGTGAAAATATATACACATGTAGAGGGATATGAATGCTCTACTTAAATGTGAGAAAAGGGAGAAAGTGTTATCATCCTGAAAAATAGTTTGGAAGCTAAAAATATAACAATATACCATAGACTTCCAGTCTTCCTGGAGATACTTTGTATTTAGGATCAAAATTGTAGGCCTCTGGCAGATACTTTTCTGTGCTGCATATACATACATATGTCTGCACACATACATATTTGGAAAGGAGCATTTGAGTTTAAGATAACCAGTATACCAGTACTGGGAGAATATAAATTGTTGTTGTGTGTTTTCAGGCTATGCTTTCTATTCGAATGCATCCTACAGTACTTGTGTTCCGACACTTTGATCAGGAGGAGCCCAATGCTTCTTCAGTGTTTGGGGAGCTCAAAGCTGAATTCACCTTTTCTTGCCAAGGCAAAGATGTGTTAATAGCAACAAACAAAAAAAAATAATTTATAAATCATCTTTGCTCCTTCTGCACCCAGGTGCTCTCTTACTATGTTAAGTGATCACATTGTTGGTTTTTTTTGTCTATTGGTTCTTTTGATTCAGGCCTCCCTAACATTAATGTCCGTGTCTTCTGCTGTTCTTTTTATGGTGAACTCTTTTTCTGTCGCACTTTCCAATCCTTTTTTCTAGATCATCTCATCTCTCTGTATCACAGGAACCTTTCTAGTTCTCCTATCCTCTCCCTCTGCCCTTTTGTTCTCCAAGTCTTTTTTCCTTCAGCAAACTAAATGCTGACTTATCCTTGTTCCCACTGCTCCAGTGACCTCCTCTACCCCAAATTCTTCCTCTTGAGTCAAAGCAGAGACTAGAAAATTCAGTGAAGCATTAGCTAGCCAAGCACTCCCGGGGCCAGCTGGGTGTTTTTCCACAGCAGGTTTTTAATCTTGAGGCTGCAAGTCCATGAGCACATGTGCATGACAGAGTTAGCCTTTCCCATGAATCTTGCTTTCCAAAAATGATAGAGTGGCTTTAAGGAAGAGAGGCACGTTCTGCTGTGTTTCTTCATCCAGAAAGGCGAGAACCTGACCTTCAAGTCAGGCTTAATGCTGACCTTAAGGAAAATTCTGTTTTCTCACTTTCTTTGTTGATTCCAGTCCCTAAGTTCTGTGTATCATCACCTAATGTCTTACTGTCTCTAGTTCAGCTCTTTCCAAATGTCTTTGAAATGCCCCCTGAGATGGTGAGCCACCAGTGCAGATTGGGTGGGGGAAGCCTCAGCTTCCTGTGAGTTCACAGGTTAGGTTCAAGCATTGCTGCATGCCAGCCAATCGCTGCGATCTCACTAAGGCACTTTTCATCTAGGCGAGGATTTTCTACATGTTAAAACCAATCTAGGCTTTAACAGCACATGGACAAGTAAAAGTCTTCAATAGTAACCTGATTTTATTTGCAATTGGAAGCTGAAGCTCAGACCCAAGACCCAAGAGCAGAAGCAACCCCTCACTTTGCGCACTTTTATCTCCTGACCCTCCCCATTAGGATCATCCTCTTGCACCTCATAAACCCTTTCTCTTTCTCCCAGCTCTTTGGGTGATGGGCGGCTGAGGAGGAGGGGAGTTGGTGTCCCATGACCCAAATTGCCCTGGCATTGCCAGTCCTTATTTATTCCCAACTGGAAATGAAGTGTCCATGGTTGTTATCCTTCCTGGGCTAACAGCCTCAACACTTTCATCTATTGGAGAGCTAAGCACTCCGAGAGAGAGACATGTTAAGCAGATTAAACTCACCTAATCAATTTATTCCTCTGTCACAGTTGTACTACCAGTTAAATCAAGTTACCATTTTCTTTTGAGATCTGAATAACAGACTTTGAGATCATGGAGTGCTGCAGAGGTATTTTGACACGACCCAACTGTTTGGCTCAGTAGTCCCAATTAGAACCCCTTCACAGTTTATAGGGGAGTAAAATGACAAGCATCAGTGCTTGTCAACATTGATGTTAAGGTTTTGAGGGAGGCTGATCTATTTTTTTTAAGTTTAAAAAGCCTTACATTTGACTACGGAGCATGAAGAATCAACATAGGAATTTGTACATGCGAAATAAATAATAATGATGTATTCAGTCATTCAGTTTGTCCTCACAAATATGAGATATTCCTCTGTGTCTTTCTTTGAAATTATGTCCCTTCTAGTTCTGAAGTAGTCCAGAAAAACGTTCAAAATGCCGTGACAAATGTCTGAGTTTTCTTGTCATGCGTAAAAAAGAATAAAATATGCCCAAAGTATAATTTAATACATCTTCAGCTTTTTCTTGCAGTTTATTATGATGTCACTAGAAAATCCTCAGTGGAATTCTGGGGTTATTATGTACAGTTGGGACTGCATTGGTCTTTGTGCTGGATTATTTATGGGCAAAGTCACTGAAAATGTTTTATTCAGTAGAAAATGTTGCAGCTGGAAAGCTCCTGGAATGAAAGAACGGAGACATTTTTCAACAGCACTTGCAGCTCAAAAATAGAGTAATTAGATGTGTTAAGTATCCATCAGGGAATGAAGTTATCCTAACTACAGTGGGAGTGTAAAACTTCAGTTTACAAAACTGCCAGAATTGGAACTCAAACCAGCACATAAGAGAGAGGCTGTTTGTTTACTATGCTTGAATTACTGCAAAGTGGGAAACATGAATAAGCAATAAAGAAAAAAGCTGATGCTCTTTTTTTTTTTTAACAGATCAAATTGTACCTTGGGGAGCTTTGAAGGCCAGGATGGAAATGAGTTTAAGTATTTAAAGAAAATAAACCAGATTCTGCTTGTAGTGCTATCCAGCCAACTTCAGAGAAGTCAGAAAAATGAAAGAAATTGAAGTCAGTGGGTTTGCACAGATACAAAAAGTAGTTAATAGGTTTTCATTTCAGATTTCCAGCTAGCATCAGATATTACAGTGTGTTGTTTAAGCTACAGTCCTTGTGATATCTTTTATGAAAGAGAGGAGGATTCAAGCAGCCCACAGCACGTTTCATTTCCATGAAACGTTTTGGTAGTTACTGTGTTTCAGCTTTTGGATGCATAGCCAGTTTGTGTTCAGAGCTCTTGCAGCTTCCCTTTCTCGGCTGGTATGAACGTTGAGCCAATCTTCCTAGTCAGTGCCTTCTGGTATCCAGAAGCCTATTTGGAGAAGAAAAGCATACAGGATTTTGTTAGGCAATGTACTAGGGAGGACTAGTCAATTGTTGCCTTTCCCTAGAGAGTCTTGAAGAAGATCTTTGCTATATAACCTTACTTGAAGTTGATGGCATTTGTTCTTTGCTTCACTGATTAATTTGGATCAAATTTTTACAATTTTTATATGAACTTAGGGGAACAAGAAGAGGAAGACTGGGCTTTAATCTTCTTTTCCAGAAAGATGGCTACTCTTAATACCTTTGGGAGCCCAGCTTTTCATCTTCTGCCAACAGGCAATATCAGGAGTAGAGGCACGCAAGTCGTAAAGTAGTTCCTAGATGCATCTTTTATTCACACTTGACCCACATTGCAGATGACATTTAAATCAAGACAGTCAGCATTTCAAATGCCAAAACATTGTGGCAGCAAAGCAAAGCATAATTTCTGTGTTCCTTAAATCTTTAGATCACTGTCTCAAATGCAGAATGAATGAATAGTAATTAAGAGCGGCTTTTCTTGGTAAATGCCAAATAAACTTGGAGGTCTCAAGCGATTTCTCATAGGTGCTGATGCTGTGAATTTCATCACTGAGCCAGTATTGCCATTACTGTGTTTTATGATTCCTGTAGGACAGAATGATAGTCCGCTGGCAGAGACTGATTTTACTCAGACTTTTGCACTGCTCTGCACTGCACTGTTCTGCCAGGTAAAAGGAGGGTGTCACTACCTTCTCACGGGCAGTGAAATTTTGCAGGACAGTTGGTGGAGTGGGGTGAGCAGAGGGGAAGTCAAAGGATTTGTCATATGAAAGGCTGGTGCTAAGTGCTTTCAAGTTTAAACCTAATCCACTTCTAAAAGTGTGGAAGCTTGATGAAAACTTTAGATTGTACACCTTACGAGGGAGAGTCTGCGTCTTGGGTCTTCTGCAAAGTAAGAAGTTAACATTATGTTCTCCGTGCTACAAGGAGAACATCCTATTTGATAGGTGAGACATCTGCCTCTGAATAATGGAGGCATTGCAGTAAAGCATGCCTTTTGTCATGTTTGTTTTGCCTAGTCATTCTTTTCACAACTGTTCTCCTAAACCACATTTCACTTGAAGCTAAGATGTCCCCAAGACTTTAAACAACTCAGTACAACTGTGTACAAGTTTTCTGCAAGAGGGGTTATGCATGAATGCAGTAACTGGAGCAAGTATTTCCTTATGCTGAAAACCAGAATGTTCTTTAACTCCTCCTTTAACATGGTTCACACCGATCTTCAAACTGGCTAGCAAGCAGTATTACTAGTTTCTGACACAGCTGTCACTGCCAACGGTCAAATCTCTTGGCTTACTGTGCCCTGTACCCTAAGCCTGCCAGTGAATTAATCCTTAATGCCCTAGAAAAAAAGAGAAAAAAAGCATTGGAAAGCTTTAGCTGATTTAGTCATAAATAAAGACTTCAGTGTAAGCCATGATAGTAGTTATTTTATCCTAAAATTTGGTGACCACTTCTTGCAGACAGTTCTGTGCAACAGGCAAGTGTAGCAACACGGCTAGCCTGAATCGATCTATAACCCAGATCTACAAAGATACATTGATGCCCAAGCCTCTGACCTCAGTGATATTTAAGCACCTAAAAAGGAATTTGGTTATTCCTTCATGGAGCCAATCTTTTCCTTTTCTACATTTTCTGTGCACTTTTTAAACACTCTTGGCTGACATATATGAACAACATGTTACCAATTCTAAGTCTAGGCTCTGAATTTACAGAAGAGGGTATGCTTTGGGGAAGGAAACATATGCAAATCCTAATATGATTTTTTTCTTCTTTGAGTTGAAAGCAGAGATCATTTTTTAAATTACAAAGCAATGGATTTGTACTAAGCCAGAAAATGAAAGTGGCCTGACAACTGCTGCCTGATTAAGGTGCAGAAATACTAAACAAAATCAACAAGTGTTGAAAAATACATGTAGCCATTAATAATTCATCCTCAAATGACTGAATTCATCCTCAGAATAGCCCTACATTGTAGTTAATTTGTATGGGATAATATTGGTATTATCCCAGTAATTGCAATGAGAAAAAAACTTACCATAAAGACCACACATAAATTTTTTCTCCACAGAGCTTCATGAGTGATAACCAAAAACAAGATGAACTGTGACCTGACTGCTTGGCCACTTCCCTAAAAGTAGAATTTTTCTATATGCAAGCTCAGTTAAAGGTATTATATTTTATAACAACTTTTTCAGCTAGATCTGCTTTTTTATTTGTAAACACTTTTAGCATTCATTACCTTATTGCTTCTGAATTAGAAATTCAACATGATAAATGTTTTTAACTGTGGGATTATAATTCTCTTGCCCATGTTAGATGTGTGCTTTGCTTTGCAGGTATTTAATCTGACATCAGCAAAACTATTGCAAAATTAAATTCCCATCCAGTATGGATAATGGTATCAGATTTGGGGCATCAATGAATACTGCGTAGGAATTAATCAGTTTGACAAATACTTTTTCCTTATTTTGAGATCTGATGTGGCAGCTGTGTGATGAGAGTGGGTGAGGCTGGTGGTTTATGTCTCCACTAAATGTATTTGTCTGATTGACAAATGAACAATGAACAATGTGTAACCTACAAACCAAGCTGGAGGCAAAGTAGTTATAAAAATTTTCTTCTAGAAAGGAAGGAACCTCAATGGTTTAATAATTTTATTGGTTCTGTCAAGGTTTGTCCTTTCTTTTTGGTTTGCTGTACCTCGGCTTCATGCCATTCCAGTAGTCTGCAGAGTCGCAGATTATAAAAAACAGTTTCTGAAGGAGGTCATATATATTATGATCCCATTTGACAAGTTCGTGTGAGGAGATGAAGCCACTGATGTGACAGGTCTTTCCCATTTTTGGAGCTTGCCTAGGCAGCAGCATACACCCAGGGACACCTCAGAGGCTGCAAAACTTCTTTCTTGCTCCTCAGCATAGGGTCAGGTGAACCAAAGCCTGGTGTTTACTGCCGACAACAGTGTTTAACACATCTGTACAGTTTGCACTCATACTTGTCTTGCTCTCATCCTCTCACCATCAGTTTCTCAGCATAGAGCAGCACATACAACTGTGCAAAGATGGAGAGCAGGGCAGCTGAGAGGCATCCTGTGTCTTAGTATAGCACACCAAACAGTAAAGAATCCAGACTGTAGTTAATGCCAGACTTGGCAGCTATAACATGCCTTCCTTAAGGCATCGACATAATTCTCTTCCTTGTTATTTCCCTGATGGTGATGCCTTTCTGTGTGATGGCACGCTTGCTTGCTTCTCAGACTGTTTGTAGTATGCTTCCCATACCTGATCGTAGCACATTTCTGGACTAACAGCTTATGTCTTGTGTTGGTTTGCCTTTCTGAAAATAGCAAGGTTGCTTTTATAGCCACAAGATATACGGAGGACCTGTTTTTCTTTTGTGCTGTTTCTAACTGTAGTGTTTTGTGGCAGCAGCTACACATATCATTTATATATCAGTTAACAATAATATCTCAGAAAAATGCTTTGTTGCTTGTTGAATTTGAAATTACATGCCTATACAGAATCTTGTAATGGTTGCAATTTTGCTAGGTGTTGTTACTAGAAACTAGAGACTCAGTGAATATATTTTGTATAATTTTCTAGCAATATGTATAGCAAATACAGCAATTACAAGACATTACAATATGCATCCTGTGACAGTTTGTTGCACTTCTGAGCACTGCCAGGAGATGCAGAAGTGGATTGGCAGCAGCAGCAGCAGTAACAGAGGCTGGGTGAATATGATGTCTTGTATTTATCTAGTGCCATTCATCAGTAATGCTTTTGGCAGATAGATAGATTATCAATGCAACAGAAGTACACCTACTTCTACACACACTTTGCCTGACACAGAGAAAATTTCTCAGCATGTCCGACCGCTGCCTACCAGAGTGCCTTTCTGCTGAGCTGCAGCCCAGCCTGCATTGCCGCAGGGGGTTATTCCTCTCCAGGGACAGGGCTTCGCATTTGTCCTTGCTGAATTTCACACCACTCCTGGTGGTTCATTCCTCCTGACTTTCTATGTCCACCTGAACAGCAGCCTGTCCTTGAGCAACTGGCTGGTCCCCCAGTGTCATGTCATCTGCAAACTTGACAAGAGGGTGTTTACTCACCTCCTCCAGGTTATTGGTAAAGACATGTCCCAGGTTACACCTCTGTGGTGCCTGCTACCAGCCCCCAGGTGAGCTACCCTGTGAGTCTGATAATCCAACCAGGAATTTATCCACCTGGTTTCCCACCCAGCCAGATCTAATGACCTGATTTGGATACAAGAATATTGTGGGACACAGTATTGAAAGCCTTGCTAAAGTTAAGGTAAACTACATCTGTTTCTCTGTTCTTGTCCACAAACCAAGGCATTTTACTGAAGAAGGCAACAAGATTGGTCAGGCATGACTTAACTTTGATAAATCGATGTTGACTGATCCCAGTCAGCTGCTTTTCCTTCATGTGCTCAGAAATGTGCTCTGAGAGGACTCACTCCAGGAGGTTGGAAGACCAGCCTTAATTCCATGAATCATATTTTTCCTCTGTTTTTAATATAGTCTGGACAAGTCCTTTCTATAGTGGTCAGTGATCTCTTCTCCTTCATCTTTCAAAAATTAAAGCAAGCCGCCTTGCAAGGACATTGGCCAGCTCTCTCAGCACACTTTCATGCAGCCTGCCAGGTCCCATGGACTTCTACGGGTCTAGTGCTCTCAGTCAATCCCTGCCTTTCTGGTTGGGATCTACCTGACCACCTACTGCTGGTTGTTCATTGCTTCCTTGAACCCTCCATCTAGTCACAGAGACTTGGGAAACCTTGTTGGGGAAGAGTGAGGAAAAGAAGGCTCTGAGCACCTCAGCCTTAGCTGTGTCTGCCGTCCTCCTCACTAGGTCTGCACTTTCCTTTTTCAGCCTTTTATTTCTGCAAAAGCTGTTCTTGTTGCCCTTGAGGTTCTTCAAGAGCATCTACCCTAGCTGAGTGTTAGCTTTTCTCATGCTACTCAGTGTTGCCAGAAAATGTTTCTAAATTCCTCCTTTGTAGCCTGTCCATACTTCCACATTCTGTATATTGTTTGATGAGATGAAGGGCTTTAGAAATCTTGGGATTTTTTAGTAATTTCAATGTGTAATTGATGCTTGAATTGCTTTCCCTGGAGAAACCCACTTGGTGCTTATATCTAATCTTCAGGACTGATCTTCAAAATTTTATCAGTGGTTATTTCAGTTTATTTATTAAACATAAGTGTAACATCTTAGTTGTTAATTTTCGTAATTCCCTTGATTACCACTAAAGCCTTTTAAAAATACTTCCTGTTTCCCTTTCACATGCTGGCTATAATGAGGTTTCACTCTCTTGCTAACAGCTTAGCCATTTCATATTTAATCTTTCAGAACTCATAGGGGTTTTTCTGGACTTGATAATTTATTCTTTTTTACTTTTCAATTACAAATTAGCTGCAGTACTTATTCTCCTGACACCTTAGTCTGTTAGAGTTTCACATTTTTCTTCCTAGAAAAGGGAATGTCTCAGTTAGTCCTCTCATAGAAGACCAATATACTTGGTTTCAGGAAAAGCTTCATCTGGCAGCTCACCTTTGATGATCCCATATGTGTACTGATTCTTTGCAGGTTCCTTGCTGCTAATGTTCTTGATGAGAAATGCCATCTTTTTGGAGAAGAGGAGAGGATTGTGGGGTTTTTAATACCATTAGTTATTTAATCTTCAATATTAAATTTATCTATTCCTCATATTTGCTATGCATTATCTGCTTAGAGTTTAGCTCTTGTTCAATGTTTTTCTAAGCCCATACGTCTGAATTTCAAAGGATTTCTTTCTGACTCAACTAACCTCTAAACCCTTGCCATTGAGCTCTATTGATTTCTTCTTTTTCTGCTTTCTTTTGTGTTTAGAGACATGCACATCTTTTGAGATCCTGTTTCTGTTTTCTTCACTACCATCCCTGAAAGATCTAAGAATTCCTTTTTTTCCCTTCCTGTAGGGCCATTTTCATTTGCCTCTATATTTAAATATTTCAGAAACACAACTTGGAATTTAATGAATTTCCTACATTTGTATTTGCATTTTCTGTGGCTGCGATGAGCTTTTATAACTTGCTATTGCCTACTTTAAGACAGCATGCAAACCCTTGATTTGTCCTTAGATTTCATCCACTAGATTTGTGCAGTGTATACAAAGTTAATTTTGTGCCAGGAAAGTTGTAATGGATTTTAAGCACTAGACATATTGCAGTAGTTATTTTGAAACTTTAATGAATGCCATTAAAGAAACAAAGCTGCAAGAGAGCAATTCTGTAGGACAGGAAAATAAAGGCCAAAAGGTAAGGAGACTTCAAAGGGTTCTAGTATACCTTTTGAAGTCCAAAGCAAGGTTGACATAAGCCATGTTTGGGATGCTTTGGAAACTTCTGAACTGGTTAATTTTTCTTGATTGCAGGGAACAGATAAGACTAGATAAAGTAGAGCAAATTCACTGGACTAAATGACGTGAACTGTGATGAAAAGACAGTTCACAAAACCACAACAGAAATCTTCCTGTTGCTGAAAATAATGTAGGATGTGACCTGCTTGGTGTGATGGCTGCACAGTTCAGCGCAGGAATACCACCAAAGAGCTGCTCTTCACTGTGTAACCCAGTAGCACACAGAAATACTCAGCCCAGGTGCTTTGGGCAAGATTGAGTGAGTTCTGGTGCTGACAGTCCCGCTCCCCAAAAGCAGTGTGTGCGGTGGCACCGTGCTGTCATAGGTGGTTACTTCTGCTGAACTTCCTGGAGGGACGGCAATGCTCCCTTCTCTCCTTTGCCTCTGCTCGGAGCTCCTCTCAGCATCTCTTACTCCTTTCGTTGTTCTCTTTTCATCCAGTTTCATTTTTTCCACCCCTTCCTTTCACTTCATATTCCTCCTTGTGTCTTAAACCATAAATTTTTCAGTCTCACTATGTCTTTTAAGAAAAAAGAAAAAAAAAAAAAAAAAGAAACTGGCTTGACAGCCATCTTCCTATGTGTTGCCCTTTGCTTGCCTGCAGCTCCTTCCTCTTGAAAGAGTGGCTTCAAGTCTCCTATGTCTCTTTTCTTCACCAACAATTAAGGTCTCTCCAGGATCTCTCAAGGCAGACGGATATTCCTTATGGCACTGTCTTGGACTCTGCAGTCTATGAGCACGTCCGAGTGAAAGGGATGAATCCTTTTGAGAGGGACAGCATGTATTCCCAAATGTGGCGGATGATGAACAGAAGTAACGGCTCAGAGAACAACGTCATGGAGTCGACTGCAGGCATTCAAAAGGTACTGGTATGACTTACTTTTTGCTTCCCATTGGAGATGCTCTGCTGTAACACCATATTTGCTTAGTTGTTGCTTTAACTATCAGGGTTGCGTTTGCACACAGATAATGATCATGCCTGGTACCAATTCCTGCACGCCCATTGCATCGCCATGGAGAATTGGGACTTCTCAGCTATATACCTTGTTTTCAATCACATTTTGAAAGCTAGAGTGTTTGGTCTGAAAAGGATTTATAAGCGTGAGAGATGAACGCATTTGTCAGAATGCAAGATGGGAATGGGATCACTGGACTTATAGCACCAGAAGATGTGGCAAAGTACTGTAAAAAGCGTAAAGCACTTTGAATACAAGACATTGATTAACTTATTTTCGTACACTCCTGACACTGAAAACCTTGGCTTTCAGTTATAGCTCTAAATCATGTATATTTTGAGAGAGGCAGGCAGAAAAAGATGATCTGACTTTAGCGAGTCTCACAGCCACCCTCTGTAGGGAGTTTAGTAGTGGGGAAAATACTTTGAGAGAAGGAGTCAGTTTCTGTACGTACATTTGTGAATGCAATAGTTCCCTCCCATGTTTTTGGTTGACAGCTACAGCTTTTATAGGAACAGTAGTACATGAAAGGTTTCGCTGTGAGAGTGAATATGGGTTAATGAGTGACTACGTACAAACTTTATACCTACCATTATATCTTCGTATTCAGAGTCTTAAGTCAAATCTGAGAAATATTGTGTTTTATTTTAAACTTCAAAATGTGAATATTAATTAGAGAAAATATCTATGAGGTTGTGTGTTCACTTGTTTTAAGCTTGGTTTAGAAACTTCTAAAAATGCAGACAAACTCTGCCTTTTGTCTCCACCAGAATCCATTTGCCAGAGAAACCGGTAATTTCTGGTGTTTTCACACTGGATAGAAAAATATAAGAGAAAGAGCATGTTAAAAAGAATGATGAAATCACTGGTGAGCTCTTCATAATAAAAGAACCACAAAATAACAAATATTCTCTGGAGTTTTAAAAATCACTAATCCACCCTCTGTATAACTGAGATCATTTTTTCCCCTCTGAAGGACTAAACTGCATGAAAGAAGAGGCAAGAGAGGCCCTGGGGAACTGCACTTTTGAAACCCCTTTAGAAAAAGTCATAAACTGAAAAGGCAAGAAAAAAGACAGTCTGAAGATTTAGTGGCTAGAGGAAATTGCTTTTTTTGAGAAAACATATTTTAGCTCAGCTTTTAAGGGGATGATAAAGCTGGGTTTTGCCTTTTCTGTGAAAACACAGCTGCCCTTCTTCTGGTTTGCCTTCCCAAGTTATACTAAAGGTTTCAGAAGACTCAAAAACCAGAGCAAATCAAACACAGCTGTGTTGACTAATGGCTTTTAGCTGAAAAAAACCACCAGTGTGTCATGCTAGCAGGTAATTCCAGATTACAGTCTTTGATTTCTCATTCCTGGAAAAATGGCAGTTGCTGTCTTAAAAACTATAAACCCAGAAAGATCTGGGTTCTTTAATTTCCAATGCCTCTGCTTCCCAGGAACAAGCACTTTCAAATTATAGTGTTCAAAAACCAAGTTGCAGCATGTGAGCCAGCCACCCTGCAAATTTAAAATATCAAAAGGCTTAGCCCTGATTCTGCTGAACATACACACCCACTTATGTGTGTGCAGTTTCTCCCCTTCTTTCACCTGACAGGAAGACATGACACAGAAACAGATTATTCACCAGTTGCTGTTCACACAGAAGCTTTTGAGAGATTGTATTTGGCCTGCTCAGGAAAAAAGCTGGATGAAAAATGTGTTAATAAAATCTAGTCTTTGGCAAGGAAAATTAATATTTAAAAAGATAACTGATAAGAGGTAGAGATTATAATCTCTGTAAAAGACTTCCAAAAAATAGTTCAGAGGAAAGAATTCACTGGTCCCCCTCGACCTATTTATATACTTGGTAATGTTCTTCAGGGTCTTGACGGAATTTAACTGGCCACATCAGAGCTATTAACTTCACCAGATGATATCCCTGGACAAGCTAAGCTAACAGGTCTCCCTCGGTGCTTCATTTTGTTTCTACCATTAATCAGCGCTAAAGTGTGGCTGAGTAGCAGTTTGTGCAAGCTCTCCGAGGCCGTTACCTCGACACACGTTCCTGGAGTGCCCAGTGAGGGCTGAGACTTAATGAGTGCTTCCAAATTGTTACAGGGAAAGGGATTTCCAGTAGGCTGTGTAATGACCATGAAGGAACAGTGACAGGAGGGACGACCATGGGAGAGAGGTGTGACTGAAGGCTGTTATGGATGTCGTGGACATGCTCTTTAACAGCACTCCCTGCTGCACCGTCTCCAAGGTTAAATGAGTTTTGCAAGTAGTCATTGCAGAAGAGGCTTTACCAATCATTTTTGTTAAATCTTACACGTCCTTTAATTTTGTCTGGCTTTTATTCTGCAAATTACAGTGGAGCTGACAGTCTTTTTATTTTGAGGAAAGTAGAAGTTTAATACTAATGTGTATATAAACAGAGGGAAGGAGAGGGGGATCAACCGCTGATTTACTCATTGCATCATCCTGCTCACTTGGCAGGACTGCACGCTTGCTATACCAGTGACTTCATGGGGAACAGCACCTGTGCGAGTGAAAATACAATACAGCCAAATGACAATGATTGCATAGTCCCATTTTGCATCAGCTAATCTACCACTTTGACATGCTTTTCCTGGCAGGAGGACAGGGCAGATGAGAAATGAGATCGGAAGATCATGCCGTTGTAAGTTTTCAGGTTTTGGTATTTATTGGTCCTGTTCTTCTCAAAAATGAGGTGCATAGGTATAGCTGTGCTCTCCTATTCCATGCATAGTGAACAGCTATATACACCTTCAGGTCTGGTTAGAGAGCAGCTGGGTAGATTTACCCTGAGAGAGAGCAGAGTTTTAAATACCTCAGATAGGAGACAGCCTGAAAAGCTCAGGCGCTTTAGATATTTTCTGCCACTTATTGTCTCTTCTCAAAAGGCAGCAAAAAGTAGTTGAAGACCTGAATTGAAGGTAGGGAAGCATTCAGTTGTTTGTCTTCCTGCTCTGTTAAATCAAAAATGGATGGGGAGGTAGCTGTACTCCTATATACGCTTGGATTATTCTGAGAATATTCACTTTTATCTTCCTTTTCTCTTTATTATTCCTAAGTGTTACATGTATCCCAAACTGATTTTCTTTTTTTTGCATAGGTTATGAAATATGCATCTAATTCTGTCAAAGAAATCTCTATTTTTTGTGGAAGTTATTTATTTGGAGAGGATTTACAGAGGCCTAAGTCATGCCTGCTTAAACATTCTTTGAGGACTCCAAGAAAAATCATTTAGGCTTAAACATATCACATTACATACCTCTTTATGTCTTCTTAAAAAGCACGTTACCCTGTTTAATCCTTTACAAGAACCACAGGCTTTCCTATCCTTGGAATTATTCCCATTTAAAATAAAATGAAGCACTGCCATTGTGCCCCTGTCTGCTCTTTCTTCCCTAGGGTATAATAGTGCCTAATGCCCTATCCTACCCACCTTGTTCCTCTGAACATGATACCATAGCCTACAGCGTCTACATTTTTCTCAGCAGTACAAAGTGGAAAATTCCTTTCCCAGGCTACATAGGCTGAAACCGAATGCATTTGAAACCTCTGTCTATTTAACTCTGTCTGCAAAATATTTAGCCAGTAGGAAACTTGTGAGTGGCTGTCAGGTGAAACAAATCTTCTGGATGGTGCATTAAAAGAAATTCCTCTTAGGCTCACATAATATTTTCTCTTCCAAATTGCACAAGTATCAAAAGGAATTTGGTCTTGAGATTTTGATTTTCTTGTGATCCTGCCTGCATTGCCAGTGGAAGCATGCTAGCAACTCCTGAGCCCTTTTGTTTTCCCAGGACACTGTGGATGGCACTTTTACCGTCCTGAATATACTCTAATAGTAGTGATACAGTTTAAACTACCTATGAATAGGCCATAACAAAGCTTTGCTACTGTGATTTGTCTGAGGAAGAAGGGGTAATAATGATTTATGATTCTGTGCTAGAACTAATTGTTAATAACTGGACGTGATTATTCTTTATCTATTTTTAGCGGTAGCAACAGTGTGAAGATTTCTGCTGATGGGCCAAAACGCTCCTGAATTCACTAATAATCCTGATTTACTCACGAATTTGCTGTTGGAATTGCCATTCTGGTGGCAGATACGCTGATTACACCACAAAAAGATTTAGTTAATATATGCAAGTCCATACATCTTTGTTGTGAACTTTTCTGACCATGGAGTTGGCCAATAAAAAGACACTGAAAAGAAGAGATAACCAAGCCAGACATTTTGGGTATTGGATCTGTAACTGTGATTCAGCAGTTTGACAGTGGCAAAGAAAGGGATAGGAAACCAAAAACGCAAGAGCATGTGAAAATGCTGGGACTGTACTCCAGTCCCCTGTATATCTTAATTCACAACAAGGGGATCAGCTATGCTATGCAGCTGTTGGTTAGAAAACTAATAATCAACCAAGACATTGGTTCCCCTTCACCTCTGAAGGTGATGCTTCTTGGGCAGATGAGGCATTCTGTTGCTACTCTACAAGTAATAAGGTTCAGGAGTACCCTTAAGACCTTGACATGTTCAGCCCCACAGCTGAAGGTGCAATTTATTTTGCAATTACGCTCTCCTGCACAGTCCATGACTTGGAGCTGACAAGTGCCTGGGGGTACCAAATGCACCTGCTGTCCTCACTTTGTGTTATCATGGGTGGCCTGGCTCCATCCTATTTGTCATATAGCATCCTCTTCCTGGAAAGCAAGTCTCAGCATGAAACCTGAGCCAGATTTACCAGTGAAGTGCTGTTAGTAATGACAGGAGGAATGCCTGATCCACTGACACTAGCATGTTTTGTGGCTCCTAGCTTGTCAACATGTCAGTTTACGAGGGTGGGGGAGTGCGATATATATCATTGCAAAGCATATTTCTCATAGCCTTATCACAAATTGGCTTTGATTTGCATGAGTCAAAAGAATAATCAGCCTGGAGAAAGACTTTTTTTTTTCCTATCAATAATCCTGTGTATCTTTGCTTCCACATCTAGGGCTTAAACAAACTTGCAGCAGTGCAAAAATTTGGACTCCTGACCAGGAAGCACTAAAATGCAGTGTGGTGTTACTTTCAGGCATTATCAAAATCCTAATAGCTATCTGGATCAGCTTAGCGGGGGGTCAGTGTGTTTTGGATGTATAATAACTCGTCTGTGACAGTTAACAGAACCTGAAAAAGATTCTGTGCATAGCTTTAAAAATGAAATGTGAAACTGTTTTCCTGCTGCCTCATTTTCTCAAAATTCAAGGTAAGCTCAACAAAAGGCTCGCTCTCCCTCACGAATGTTCCGAAGCGTATACCAATATTTCATCTAACTTTGACTTTCTAGGGAGTTTTCACAGGTTTTATCTTGAGTAGAACACCTGTGAAAGTGATTTTCTGCATAGTTTGGCTTTACTCAAATGAAAATGTAAGTCAAAATTTGAGTCAGCCTACATATCAAGAAATGGATCTACATGGACATGTGTTCATTCAACAACTAAGCAAGCAACTACTGCCATATTCCTTTTGTTTCCAAAGTTTCCTGAAAATTTTATCTGACTTCATGTTGTCCTGTTTCTTCTTATGTGCTCCAGAATATACCTTTCCCCTTCTGCTCTCACTAAAATGCTATCCAAATTTCTCGTGACTTATGTTCAAAGGTCAGTCTGCATACGCCTGCCAGTGACTTTAACAACTTCAGATGTCACTGACTGAAGTACTGCTGTGGTGCCATGACATTCTGCCTTCCATGCCTGTCTTTCTTTGCTCTCTCTCTTATCTTTCTATTATTTTGGAGATTTTTCCGGATCAGTTCTCCACATTTTGTGGGCCATCCTGCACACAAGACCATAGCCTTTGCTATCTGTATGTCATCCCTGAGTACTCTGAAGTCCAAACAAATTCAGCTAGTGGCTCCAGGGAGACAACTCGCAGTTCTTCTTCTCTTACACTGAACTGAGATGCTTTCATCTGAAATAAAATTTGTGTGTTTTCCTCTGTTGTTTTTTCATGAATGTCTGACCATTAACTTAGTTCAACCTAAAATCTACAGTAGCTGACCTCATAGTCTTAATTTTCGTACCTGTGGCTTTCTATTCCTTAAGCTTGTGTGTCTATTTAAGTTTTGCCAATTTACCTTCCATAACATCTCCGTGATTTACCCGTACAACCTCCAGTCCATCACTTCAGTACTTTTCAGTTTTATTTTCTTTGGCCTTTACAAAGCATTCTTTCTGCATTTAGTTCTATTGAAAATGCTCCTGGACAAAAAAAAATTATCTTGAGTTTCAAGACCCTTGATGGTTGATTCTGACTTTCCCTGTAGCTTTCTCATTTCTGAATTGGAAATCATTTGTGTGAGCTTCCAGTGCAACTCCTTTTTCAACCAAGTATCATTTTGCTTTCTCCAAGTACTCTTCTGTAAGGTATGAAGTTTTCCCTCAAGACAGTAATCTTCTCTTTTCTTCAAACTCCTCAACACTCTCCTTTGTTATTATACTAATAAAAACCTTGACAGCTAGGTCTCTGGTGTACTACGATCACTACCCATCAACAAAGCAGCACTGTTTTGTTGTTGCTTTATGCTCTTTCCCTTCATTTGGCTTATTTTATAACTGCCACATAAGAGGGGAGAAAGGACCTCACACTGTACTCATCTAAATACCATCATAGATATGGTGTGGGTGAAACCGAAGAACTACTATACCCCAGAACGAACCAAGTAAATGAACATCACCATTATTACAGGAAGAAAATTTCTCAGAAAACAGCCTCTCTGTGTCTGACCTTTCAGCCTTCATCCTCAAAGGAGAGCTACAGCCTAACTTCAAAGGATGAGCATGGGAGCTAAAGTTCATAACAGTCTGATACGACATAAAAAGATGCGGGGAGGGGGGGAAGATTTTACTGAGCAGTCGGTCCTTATCATCTTTCATTTTCTCCAGCTTCTGTGATGCCGGCTACCCAATTCTCTTGAATTGTCTCATTGAAATACTTGCATTAATCTCAGAGACAGTTTTCTAATCTTGAAGTTTTCTGCTTGTTTCCAGAGAAGGTTCGTTTTCCTGAAAGCTTGGTTATTTAGGCATCCTCCCACAGATATGCCCCTTCTTCTGTTTAAAGGTAATTCCCTCTTAAAACCTTGCTTCACTTAGTTCCTTAAAATGTCATGGCTACAATGTTACTCCCAACATGTGTAACTTTAGGTACCTAATTTAGGTGCTCAAGTTTCTTTCCTAGCTGTCATAGACAGATAATTTCCTTCTCTAGAGAGTGTTTGAGAGTGCCTAAGCTGGGAACCTATTTCTCTTGGTGGGTTATTTTGTACAGTACCTATCAAAATAAGCTCATATTCTTTGACTAGAAATAGCAATAAAAATAAGAAATCGCAAAATATACCCTGAGGAACTAATTTTGCTTGAATCCTGTAGAACTGCATTCTGCAGAGCCCTGAGTCCAGACTTTTCAGCTGGAGAAAGGAGGCTGACAGGTCTTTCAGGAGGGAGCATGGCATAGAGGGGGTTGCCACCGTTCATCCTGATGGCCAAGTACAAAGCTAAGTACTTCATGCCTTAGCCTGTTTCTGACCCTGTAGTCATCTTTTTTCATGGCAAAACAGTCCAGAGAGGAAAAGTGATTCATTTGTTAGTGGAGACTTGACTTGGGGTTTCTCGTGTGTAGAAGTGGGCTAATTAGGATGGTATCATGAGAGAAACACCTGGAGTGCACCCCTGTCCTGACTGTAGGAGACCAGCTTTGTAGAAGTGTGCAGGCAGCTGCCACTGTAAGGCACACGGTGCATTGCAACGAATTTGGTTTAAAATAATCCTCGCGCGCATGCAAAAAGTAGAATTAATTTTTTGTTAAATAGCCCTCAGTCTCTACCTGTAGAGATAAAAATATGAATTTAGGAGTCTTCTCTTTATTACTGGAGAACCTTCGATATTTCTGATAGGTGGAGAAGGTAGCATGGCAACACCATGCTCTGACAGCAAGTGTAGCCAGACCACAACATACAGATTAACTGCTTGTGGCTGCCTATACGAGACTTTTGTAGCCAGCAATGCTTGATTTATCCCCCTTATATCTCCCTGTGCCTTTTTCTGGTAGTGTACAACTCTGGGAATTGCTGCCAGAGTAGTATGTAGCCCCATTTGTTTCTGTGGCAATATCACAGCTGAATACCATAATACCAAGCTTTATATATGAGAAACTTTAAATTTCTGAATAACTAAGCAGCATGAGTGCTGCTTTCATTTGCACTCACAAGTGATCAGTTGCAGAAATTTTGAGCGCCCTCCTGAAGCTGGGATTTTGAGGGGATGGGAAATTTTGGAATGGAGCAGGGAGTAAGAAAACTGACAGTTAGGAAATAATTTAAGAAAAATAGTGTAAAAGCTGAAAGGATTTTTTTTTTGCTAGTATTATTTGTTGCTTAAGTTTTCTCAGCTGGCCACACTCAGTGTTAAGGAGGCACCTGTTGGAAAGGGCAGCGTAAACAGAAAAGGATGCTGAACCCACCCCTACAAATGAGTAGCTTAATTTGTGCATATTTGGGTCTAAAAAAGCAATGCTACTGTCAAATTCCATAAAAAAAGGTTTCTGAGTGTTGACTATGTGATGAGTGCATTTATGCATCAGCACAGGAGAGGTCTGATAGAGAAACAGCTCTCAAGGGTGCTGTTACAAACCATCTCGTAAGCAAAATACCAGCTAAAACTCAGGAGACATCTTAATAGATATATTTGCAGCAAAACAGAAGTTCTGCTGCACGTTACTCTCCCAATTAAAACTGAAACAAGATGAAGCTCTTCCTTCTGTTTCTCCACTGCAGAGGCCAGGAGGGGCTTGGGAGAGGAAAACTATTTGGGGCAGAAAGGTAGAGAGGGGGCAGATTTGTGGGGTGTCTGTTGTCATTTGGGCACTGCTGCTAGAGTGGCGGCCCTGACATGGCATCTTACAGTGAAGGCATGTTGGGTGTATATATAATGAAAAGGCAATACAGTGAAACTTTTGCTAGATAATAAACTTTTGCTACTTTTGCCAAACCATAAATCTACTTCTTATGCAGTTGCTAAAACTGTATGTACTACCTTCCTAGGCTCTTCCATCTACGGCTTTGTCTCACCGAAAGAGTATGACCAACAGTTTTAAATGACCAAAAACTGTAGAGGGATGAGCAAGATGTGCTGGGGTGCTAGCAGAGCAGTGAGACACCCCTTGTGTGTCAGCAGCTGGTGGAGGGATATACTCTTTTTTTGGATTTTTGAGTAGCATGTACGTTATCTTGGGTTTATTACTGCAGAGTGACTTTGAGCTCAGCACTCACTGCTCTGCTCTGTTAGTACCTGGTGTCTTCAGAAACTGGGTGTGCTGCTCGCATGTCATCTCACTTCAGCAAGCAGTTATTTATTTTGATTTAGCAGGAATTGGAATGAGTGTGACACAAGAAGCCCTGTAATCCTTTAGGCCTCTGAGATTGCCCTTTACCAAACAAGAGAGACTTCTGATGGAGGTTATGCTCTGTGATGCATAAGTTCTCCTAGTCTGCCCACTCCAGATGTGGGCCATTTCTGTGCAACCTATGGAGAAGTAAAGCTTGGGCTGTGTAAAATATCCTTCTTGAAGTAGTTTTTGTTACTTGTTCAGCTCACTTCTTGTAGCCATTTTCCTATGGGAGGGTGACAAAAAGATTTGAATTCATGCAGTTTAATAACCACACGTTCTCTTTGGTGCCCAGATCTAGTTCCATATCCTTTTTTCAAAACCATCAGTGTAAAAGGTCTGCCAAAAATTGCTGCCTTAGGGAGAAATAGAAATTTTGATTATGTCTCCTCCTTTGCTGGTTCCTCCTGTCCTTTCCTTGCTTTTTTTAACTCACTCATGCAAAGGCAGTAGTAAAGCTACAGCTTGCTCTCCAGACCCTCTCTGTGGCTCATGTCTCTTTCCATGGCATAGAGATGTGTCAGTGCTCTGATTCTTCATTTTGGATTCTTGTTATCCTAAGAAAGAAAAACTCTATAAAGTGCCTGATGGAGAAGCGTAGTTTGGCATTTGGCGCACTCTCGTTTGGCTACAGGGGACATGAAAGGTATTAGGCATCTATTATTCTGGTCCTGTGAGCTCTTGTTTCTCCATTTTATCTCCATTAACTTAGTGCTTTTCCTACGGAGGTACTGTAACATTTCCAAGTTCATGAAGATGAATAACAGCACCACACCGAGGGTGTCTGGGAACTACGCAGACTCCTACGCAGCTCCAGCAAACTCGGCTCATTCTTTTCCTTCTGAATTCTTGCTTCACTCTGTTCCCTCCCTCTTACTTTTTCTTTTTTCTGCTTTTTGACCCTCTGTCCCTGCTGTTTGGATACCAGCTACTCCAACTTCTTCCCAGCTCTCTGAGCCTTTCTTCTTTCCACCTTCACCTCTCTACACAGTCACACATCCCCTTTGCTATGTCCATCAGCTTACATTGTCTCACTGTTTATCAGTGCAGTGAATTCTGCGACTCGCAATTTGCAATCAGATGAAGCTTTCCAAAGCTCTGACTGTCACTTTGAAGCCCAGTTGCAGTCTCGCAGTGTGATGGGCTGCACTGGGAATGCAGCACACACAGATCAGGGGAAAGGCAGGCTCTATCTGACGATCAATAGATGGTGATAGGAGAGCACACTCTTGCTTCAGGCACAGAACTTGGTAATGTATTCGCTTCTTAGCTTTAATGTTTCCAGTTATCTTTTTTATGTATTAACGTATTTTCGTAATACCCAAATACATTGTGATGCATTAACAAATGCAGATGATGAGATTGAATATAAGGTTGATTCAAGGATATATGTGACAGAAAATAGATATGAATAGAAAAAATGAGAAAGGGATGTATAAAGTGTGTTGTGTGTTCCAGCTCTAAAGCATGGCTTGGACTACGAGGCTGCAAGTCTAAAATGGTAAGAGAGGTATAAGAGGTGACAGAGAGATCTTGTTTCATATTTTTGAAGCTCCGTTCATAAAACAGTTTGACAGATTTATATAATTTCTGTTAAATAACTTGTTACTATACAAGCAAACAAAAAGTCTGTTCCAGAAACCAGCAAAAGCAATTGCAGTAAGTAGATCTGTAGCAAGTCTCCACTGTAAGACATTTAGTAGTTCCTCCTGAATTTTTTTAATTCCAGTTCTCTTACAGCTGTAAGTAACAGGAAAGCAAAAGAGGATAACTCAATGAGAACCTGGAGCTGCTCTGACAGCAAACTTTTAGACTATCATCATGGCAGGGGAGTTGGAACCAGATAATCTTTCAGGTCCCTTCCAACCCTTACCATTCTATGATTCTATGAGTCTATGAAATAATCAGTACATTAATAAACGTATTAATAAGCAATGAAATGCTAGTGAAGTAGTAAGGATGGTGCAAGAAAATTGAACTGTAAACTAAAAAGCACTGGCAGAATACTTAGCAAAAGTCTGTCCCTTCTGGTGTCTGAGTGTCAAGTAGCTGAGTATCAGAAACTTTAATTAAAACAGATGATGATTGCCCTTAAAGTCATCTTAATCTCTAAACAGGAGAGAGAAGAAAGTACAGTGTGGTTTAACATATCATCTTGAGAAATAAAGCCCAGAAAAGGCTAATTTTTCAAATACGAAAGAAGAACCCAAAATTTTACCAATGGTGATGATGTTTACAGACTTCAGGTCTGTGCTTCCGAATACCTATGTGCATTTATATGCAAGTACATGTTGTAGAGCCAGAGAGGTCTCTAGAGTCTGATCCTAAAACATCTGGTCTGGGAGACTGGAGACTGAGCAGACTTGCTGCTGGCTGCTTTTTGACGTTGTCCTCAGCCATCTGATTATACGTAGTGGGAAATTTTTTAGTAAAACTGCATTTTATTGGAATGTATCAGTTGATCGAACCCCAAGTGTTATGAGAAAAAAAAATACGGTTTTGTTGTGTTTAAGGAGGGAGAGAGGAGGAAAAGGACCAGTCTGAAGCACCAGATCTGGTGGTTTAAGCTGGGTAGTAGTTACACAAAAATAATTGGTGTCCTTCTCAGCAGACTGCCAGAACATATGCTTAACTTTTGTGGACTTAAACCGTACTCATGCCAACAAAATGCTGAGGTTGGGATGTAGGGGGTTATTTCTTTAAAGGACAATTACAGTAAGCAGAAAGTCTCCAGTGTGGAGGCTGTCAGGCTGCGCTAAGGTCTGGTGTCAGGACACGATCAGCAGCTCTTGCGGGTGTTTTGCTCTCTAGCCTTATTCACTTGCCTCCTCTGGAGCGATGCGAAATGAAGACCTGTCTCTTTAACTCTCACTAAATATTTCAGGGGATTTCAAATCCCATTCAGCCAGAAGTTTCCCGCAGCTCATTTTCTAACATCTGCACAGGGCTCTGAAGTCTGGAGGAGTGTTTTGAGCAAAAATTAGATTCAGCATGCGTTATCATGGCTGTGCATATGGGCTGTGGACTGCTCCTGCGATGGACCAGGGACTAGCCTGGCAGGGAATTATTTGGGCTCTCCCTCCTGATATTGTCTCTCTGAGATCCTTTGTGGGTGTGCAGAGGAGCTTTTCTGAACATCACCTAAACAGTATTTTCAGCTCCTGCAGGTTTTACATGGTTATAGCCACCAACATGGCAGTCCCAGCTGAGTAGAGTAGAGGATCGGAGGGATGTAGAAAAATAGTTTTCTCTCTCCTGCCTCTCAAACCTGCAAGACTGGCAAGTGTCAGTGGTCTACTTGCATAGGCAGCGTCAGATAAAAATAACAAAAGACCTTTCATTATATAGCATTAGTCGGGCACCTTTCATAAATGACAAAATCCTTAGAAAGCCAAACAAAATAGTGTGTTTTATTACAATGCCTCCTGCTACTGTCTTTTTCTGACCTGATTCAAACAACTAAGAAGATGTTTTCTGAGTGCTTTTCTTAGAAAGAGATGTAGATGGAGTGAACTTTCCAGCCATCAAGTTAAATATTGAGAAGTAGCAGCACGGTGTTGAGAAAGGTATGCCAGGTAGGTAAGCTGGCTATCTTGAAGTGTGTCAACTAAAAATACAGCTAAAATCCTTCTGTTAAAGAAGAAGGATCTTTCCTTAGGCTGAAGAGTAATGATAATTGTGTTTTTGCCTCCATTTTATTCTCTTTAGTTAAATTTCCAGCAAGCAGTTTATGTCTCTCTGTATTTGAATTAGGTGGCAGAGTTGTACGGTTTGAAAATGTGACTACAATAAATCAGTTTCTCTTTAATAGCCAAGCTATGGGAGGAGAGGATTGAAGTGCCACATGGAGTATTTTAAGAAGCATTTTAACCGGGCTGTGATCACATTTCATTCTTCTATCAGTTTGCATAAAATAACCGATCTAGATGGACTGCACAACTCCCTCGCTGGGATTGCAGTGGCAGGACAGGGTTGTTTACCATCCCCAGCTCTAAAGCTTTCCCACTGCACGAGGGTTGATTGGTGTTTGTGGCTGTTTGCAGAGTGGCTGGTTAATCAAATAAAACAGACCCCATTCCCTGCTGAATATGACAGAGGGAGGGATATAAATGCAAGGGACTGTATCAAGATGGGTGGAAAATACAATGCATCTGTAATGAAAAAAGCAGTAGATAAGCAGCTGCATTATACAAGTCTGTGAATACCAAGGGGTTCTGGTCATAACATCAATCAAAGAGCGGAAGCTTCGGTGATTTTATCGCTCTGACCTCAGGACAGGATTTCCTTGTAATACCTTTCTAGCAAGAATTCTCAACCTGTGAGTAAACAAATCTAGGACATAGCAGGTTCCCATTAGTGAGCCTTGTCTCTAAACAGGATACAAATTCCCAAGAAACCTCAAAATTGCTCATCAGTATTCCCCTAATTGCTGGCTGCAGTTCCTGAGTACTTCTTTGTACAAGAGATGGATGGCCAGGACATCTTTCCTGTGATTGACCCACGGTACTGCAACATACCTTGGTCCAAAACAGTCTGAATTTGTGACCTCCAGGAGGCACTGAAAAAAATAACCTATGTCCTTCAGCATGGAGAAATGGCATGGGATAGCTTCCTATACTGCAGGTGGTCAGACAAAGATGACAAATCCAAATTTGAAAGCCTCTAAATTTTGTTTCGGTTGTGGCAGGAGTTCTGAGCATGGTTGTGTTTTACATGACCCTTCAAGCATGCACTGGGGAGGCTGCTAGACTGGGCTTCTCAATGGGCACTGGTACCATCACTTTATTCATGGGTCTTCACTAAACATTGCTATGAGAGAGGACGTCTGTCTGCTCATCCCTTATAGAGAGGCACACAGCTACTGCTTGCTCGGAAGTAGAATTTGGCATGAAAAAAATCAGGTGCTTATGAGCAGCAATATCTTCAGAATCAAAATTTTGGCCTCAAGTGCTAAAATTTTGCTCTAGATTTGTCTTTACACCCAAGTTGTTATATGAATCTCTCTTGGAGTCCCAAACATGCAGTTCATAGCAAAGTCTGGAGACAACACAGAGTAATGCAGGTGAAGATCAGATAGGTGTAAAAAGCAAAGGCAGGAACAATTTCTCATGAAAGGAAAACGTGAGCATCAATTAATGAATGTTTGCAAAACGCTTTCAGTCCTTCAGATAATGCTTCTATTAAATTGAGCATCTTTGCTTATGCTGTAGTTGTGCTGAAAGCTAAATGGAGGAGATGCTTTTCTTTAAACAGTGTCTTATTTCTTGATTAGCTTGATCATTAAGTCATTTTGGATTTAACAATGTGAGCGGCAGATGGAACACGACAAAGAGAGCAGAACAAAAAATGAAACATGATATGAGATCAAGGAAGAGAATCAAAGTAGACAAACCCAAAAGTAAATCAAGAGCACTCATACCAAAATTCTGGCTAAAATAACGACGTATAACATATGTTTGGGAATGACAACAGCTGTGGAAAATACTCAGGGTATTATTTTGTCTTTCCATAGATGCCAATAACAATCTTGATGTAGAGAATTGCACTTCTGAATATGCCCTCTCATGCTGTGGTGTTGAGAGTCTCCCAACAGTATCAGACACGATAGCGGTTTTGCAAAATTAAAATGAAGTTTACTGGAAAGGAGTGGAAATATCAGCCAAGCATGTAACTCAAGATCTTATAAATTCTTTGCATCTAATGGATTTTAGTACTCTTCTTGCTATACCTCTCCACTCCAAAACTAATGTCTCACTTTTCAAAATCTTGAATCACGCCAATTCGGCCTCTCATCAACTGGCTTCTCCACCTGTTTCTCCACCTTCCTGGAACACCCCATCAAAGGTTTACCCTGTCTTTCTACATCACCCTTTGTCGTATCATCAGAGTTAATTGCTCCCTACATCCACCATGAGAAATCATTAGCTCAAATTTGGCACCCGCTGAAAACAGTCAGTGGTCAACATCGATTCTGTTTCTGTTTGCATCCACCAGTTTGGAAGCTGACCTGGCAGTTCCAGACCTCATGAATGTGGAGGGAATATCTCATAAGAGGAAGAATTTCTTTACATAACGTTATATGACCTCCAGATCCATTTCTAGCTGAACGAAGACAAATTACGTCCAAATTACACAGAAACTTGCAGAAGACTTGTTTTGAATTTCTTTCTTATAGTAGTCCTAGGCCTGGTGGAGTTTCTGCAGTCCCCATAGAGTTTTGCATGGTACACTTTTTGACAGATACTGTGTTGATTTCTATTGTATCCTTTCATGATTTATATTGCACACATTCTATACAGCTTTCAGTATGTTTTAGTTATAACTACTCTGTAAAATTTGTAAGCTAGGAGGTGTTTCTAACACCCAATGACAAGTTATATGTGCATTATGTGACAGCAGGTTTGAATCTGTATTATATTATACTCAATCTGTAGATTTTTTTATTTTTATTATGCTCTTGCCGTATTTTATGTCCCTACAGGTCTGTGTTCTATCTCTCAGTTCATTCAGCTCTAACATTCCTAGGCCTAGGTTCTGCTCTGAGTGTGTGCCCTGTGTAGGTACAGAGTAAGTCCATTGAACGGGCTATTACTTATTCAGTAGCTGCCAAATGTAGATGCCTGCACTGGGCCTTATATTCCCACTGAACTTGCATTATTGGCCTCTAAATAATTTGAAATACAACAAAAAGAACAAACACAGCTAAAAAGAAGTCAAAAGAGATAAAACATAATTGTGATTTTATCTTCTTCAGCTACAATAAAATATGGTCTTCATAGGTATGTCATATATAAGACAAAGGTTTTTCCTGGCATTGTATTTCCTCTGTTTTCTTGTATACATCTTGTGAATTAAACTTTTTCTAAAATTTAACATGAATGATATAGCAACAAAGATACTGCATTGGACTTGATGTAGATGTCCACCAGCAGAAGTTATGCCTTCGATTTGTGTCTGAAGGATTGTATTTTCAGAAGAAAAGCCCATGTGTGTGCAGTTGCGTTGCGTATGATGTTTTGATGTAACTGAACAAAGCAAGGAGATGTATCTACACACAGAGCACTGCGCCGTTGCGTGGCTGGCTGTGTGGGCTGTACCTACAGAGGCAGGCATGCAGCTGCTGTTCCTGAAAACTTGGTCAGGCACGTATCACCCATTTGTGAGAAGCTGTGTAGCATCCTTTAATATCTCCTTAAACAAGTGAAGAAGAAAATTGTGTCAGTTGTTTTCCATTTAAAAATCCATACTGAAGGAAGAAGGAGCATGCCAATACAATAGACCCGGGCAAGTATATTTTCAGTTTTTTGCTCTGGCAGATGGTTAAGACCTTTTCTTCACCCTCACCACCGTGCTGGCAGCTCACATATTCCCAAGTGCAGTGAAGTAACGTGGCTTCTCACTAATTCTTCCAAAGGCAGAGAAAAATTGCATTTCTTCACCACATTTAGTATAAATGTGTCCAATGTACTAGCCCCCTCATAGCATAATTCTGTAAAAAAGAATTTATTTTTAGGTTTGGTTATGACATAAACGTAACTAACAATTAACAATCATGAAGATATTCATTCTTCTTGTAGTCAAGGTTCAATTTTTTTGCAGTAAAATAAAATAAGACACTGAATGAAATTACGTTTCTTTACAAAGTAATGGAATTTTTCAAACCATCCCCGCACAAATGTTAGGTGATACACGCCACTTGTTGGATGAAGTGCTAGAATGTCAAGTAGATGATTTTATGATGCTATTGCTTGTGTTTTTAATTTTCTTTTCCTGTTTTGTGCTAACTAATGAAATTATTTCATTCACTCCAGTAAGCTATTTACTGGTGTACGTGATTAGCTGAACACTTAGCTGTTCATGCTGCATGCACAAATACCTGATTTGCGAGTGCATGGTGTAACCAAGAAAATCTCAAGAGATGTTCCTAATTCTAGGTGAAATACTAGATCATTCTAAGAAGGCAAATCAGCAAATTACATTGTATCATCATAATTAAAATTGAAAAATCCCTGTACCATTATTTTTTGCATTCCATAAATATTTTAACTCCACTTTTCTTGTTGCTCATCTCAAAGATGCTTTGACATTTTTATTCATGTGGTAGGACTAGAACAAATACTTAAATTTAACCCAGTTATATTATATTTTTCAGAAGAACACTAGTGGCACAAGGTATACACATCAAACTCAAATTAAGAAAAAAAATAAGACTGTCTGATTAATTGCATTGTATATTTACCAAAGAACTATTCTTCTTGTTTATGATACAAGGATATTTCACAGCACATTTTGTCCAAGTTTGAATCTGAGAGTCTCGGACAAAACATAAGGAGACAGAAGTTTCCATGATTTAGCAGACCTATGGGAAATCTACAGTGAAGCAGGAAATACAAATGTTTATCGTATTAATGATTCTATTTATTTACGTTTAGATTTTTTTAAGCTGCCTACTTACATGGATCAGGTGAGCCAGAGTGAGTTGTCATTAGGGATTTATCCACTGGATGATTACAGTAATTGAAAGTGAAACTGTGTAAGGAGGTATTTTTATAAGACAATGTTTATCTTTAAAAGCTTATCTTTAAAAGCTCTAAAACTGTCAACATGTAATCACAGGATATTTCCGTATTGAACTATTAACTTTTGATCAAAAGGTTTTTTTCATTTTGAAATGTTAATCTATTGCAGGGAAAGTAGTTCAGGTTGAATTCGGCTTTTTGGAATAAAATATTCTCTGGTTTGGATTTTTTAATTGGTTTTGGTCACAAAATCTGCAATACTTTTCCTTAACTCCTTAAGTCAAAATATTGAAAACCCTTGTGCAGAAAGTTAACTAGTTTCTGTCCAGCTCCATTTATTACTTTCATCAAGCAAAACTCTGTGTTTAGCGTTATCTGTCTGAGTTTGTGTCAAGTGTACTGCCCAGGGAATTCCTGTTGATTTCTGTTTCAAGAGAAAGAAGGGATTAGAAATCTTTCATGAAAAATATCAGTCCTGAATGAATCCTCCAGCACAATAAGAAATCAAGTGATTGTTTTACAACTTTTTTTTTTTTTTTTGGTTGATGCTTAGCTGCGCTTTCTTAGTTCTGTCAACTCTAAGCTCACTTGTGGCATCTGAGCTATTGTGTGGGCAGGTCGGGATGAATTAGAAACAAATATAAAGGGAGTCTGTGATTTGCACTTCGTTCATTGTTTGCAAAGGTGTGCAAAATAAATGTTATAGCCTTGGATGAGTGGAAATGCCTGCACAGGTTATAGCCAGAGGCGAACAAATTTGTGTACACTTTAAGGCAAAAGCTAGAAGTATTTAACTCTGTAAGGATGCGAAAGACCAACTGTCACCTGAAACTAGAGTTGCAACAAACATGTAAAATCCTTAGGTGGCTGTGAAAAGCACTCAGATGCATGTTTCACTGGTTTGGGTGCTGCATAAACTTGAGATTCCACTGGACACCGTTTACATCTTTGTTTACCGTTGTACATAAAGAACCTGGGTGCCTGTTCCTTTACCTGGACTCGCTTTCCCTGGCAGAGGCTCAGCTGTACATTATAAATGACTGTAACAGTATTCTTCGTATTAACAGTTTTATACGAGGGATGTGACTTCCCAGTTGGTGACCGTGAAATGCTGGCTGTTTCGGCATGCAGGAGATGTGCTGTCTGTATCTTTTAGTGTGGCACCCTGCACCCCTAGCAGCTTGCCACAGGGCAGGCAGCCACAGAGAGGAGCTAGCCTTTGAGACAGCTACGGGGACAATACGTGACAGCTTGTTAGGTCGTGTCATTTTCTCAGTTGTTTGCATGGTGATAGCAAGCCAGGCAGTCAGAACTGGGTAAAAAATGATGTTGTACTGGTCTTCCTCCTCCCGCAGCTCCCAATGTTTTCCATGGGTCATAAACTGCAAAAGAAAGAGAAAACCTTCTTAGTTCAGATCAGTAAGGGTTTCCATTCCTGTGGGTTCAACATACCTTCTTGCAGTATTAAAATGCATCCAGCAGCGAGGTCTCCAAAGACCTGACAAGCCGGCGACAAGGGGCAGTGTGGCGGCATTAGGAACCCACACGTTAGAGGAATAATGTGCTCTTCACATCACGCTGACCTGGGGATGCAGGAACGTTTATTTGTGCAGGACCTGCCACCCAGGCCGCGTGGCTGGAAGGGCCTGGGCTGCCTGCAAGGAGACCTGATCAGCCTTAAAACGGTTGCTTTAGCTGGAAATACCGTAGGGCAGAAATTTGTCTGTAGATCTTTTCCAGAGTGCTTTGCTGGAAACCATCCATGGCACCGGTCTGTGCAGCAGCCTGAACTTACAGCCTGAAAGAAATACTTAGTTCAGAGACACCCCATGGTAGCTGTTATTGAACTCTCAGGGCAAGGGGATGCCAGGTATAGCTGAAAAGTAGAAACCTTGAGGGGCTGGGACAAATCTCAGCCTGCTTCTTTCCACGGTTACATGAACCACTACGCTTAAGTGAAAGATTCGCTGCTAGAGAAGATGATTGACGGTTTCATGCAGGTTTTCCAGAGGAAGAAGTAGTTTTCAAGACCTCCAAAGTCTATATGAAAGCAAATGATGTGAAAGCACTGAGCTTTCCGATTCGAACCTGTTCCTTCGTGCTCCAGCCCAAGTTTGTGAGGTGCAGTGCGGGTTGTCAGCACTTAGTGCTTCTTGTCTCCTGCACGGTACCAAAATGAGGGGACACATGGTAAACTCTTGTATAGCGTAATTTCAGAGGGGGGAAAAAGAGGGACTGGGAAGCATTTCTTTTGGAACTTCAAGATACCGTGTCTAGATTTGCAGTAACAAGCTGGGTCTATCCAAACCTGGGCAGGAGAAGCTTATCAAAGAGAGAAGGATAAAATGGTTCAAAAGAAGAGAGTTAAACTCTTTTGTGTAAGCCGTGGAACATCCTGAATCCTGTTACCTCTATGAAAGTGATCAGAGCTCTTGTACAAAGAATATGAAATACTGAAAGTTAAGTCAGTTTCTTTAAAATAAGTTTCTAAAATTAAACTGTATTGTTTCAAATGAGCTTTCACTGGAGGATTTTTCAGTAATATTGGTAGTTTTGCAAAGAATTTTCTCGTGGTTCAAGTTCTTTTTCAGCTGATGAATGGTTTTGATGAGTAGTTTTTTGACTTTTGATGATTTTTCTAGACTTGCAGTTGGTATTCAATAAGTATTTCTCTGAATAAGGAATGCTGCCCAAAAATTGCAGTTGGATTGATTCTGCTTCTGTTCTAAAGAATGGGAACAAGAACCCTTCTGTTAGTGTCATGCTGGATTGATTTATTTAAAGAGAGATGTTGCTTCTCTAAATTCACCTGCATTTATCTTCTTCACGGTGCTTTAATCCACAGAATTTTACTTTTTCACCCAAGTTAAGAGGATTGATCTGTGTATATTGCTTCATTTAAATGTTCTTTTATTGGGGATTAGCTGCCATAAAAACACAAATATATCAGAAGGGGGGAGTCACTTTAGTGACATTTGGTTTAAATTTGCCTCATTACTGAGACTGCCATTTGGCTACCACAGATCTAAGTTTTTGAGGAACCTGAAGTGCTTTCATATAATTTCGGTATATGACCTTCACTGGTGCACCCTTAAAATTACTATCTGCAGCACTTAGTTGTCATAAAATAAATGAGAAACTGGCTTAAAAAAAATTTGTTCCTAACCTTGCACAGGTCTGCTTTGCTGACTTTTTCTTTTCTGTTGTTTTTTTCTTCTGTTTTGCTTCCACCTGAAATTAATGTTAGCTGTAACGAACCTGTGGTTCAGCTGCATGTCAGTGATCAGCGTGATCTGCTGCCTTTTTAGTGCTTTGCTGTGATTGCCTGGAGAAGCAGCTCGTTCCATTCTCCCACCACTCCCCAAAATTGTACCTTTGATTGGCCTTCGCTCTGGTTTGCTCTGCTTGTTATTTTCTTTTTTGTAGCTTACAAGATGCATTTAATTATAGTGGCAAAATGTGAATGCACTGAGCGCTGGAAGAATGATAACACTAAGGAGCCCTCTCATTACAGAGCTCTCATACCCGAGTAATTCTTTTAATTCTGGATTAATTATTCAAGGTCTGCCCAGTGTAACAAGCGAACGTGTGATCGTGAGGCTTTTCTCAAGAATTTGGGGGCAGTTTGCATATGAGCAATTCATGCTTTCCCTGATGAAGTTTTGTCTGGAGCAAATAGACACACCGTTGATGCTAATAAGAGAACGTACTGAAAGATAAACTTCATACCGAAGAGGAGATGAGACTGGGATTTCTAACCTCTTCTTTCTTCCTCTAAGCTCCCTGGTATTTCATTTCCTGCTGCAGTTCGCTCCCGGGCTCAATAACACTTTTAGAAATGATTCTGCACTTTTCTGTTTGAATAAGTATAAAGAATAAGTTTCAGTGTTTGTCAAATAGTGCCCCTTGAATTTAAATAGCTTTCTACAGACCCTGCAAGATCACATCCTAAAGGGTTATCATTATTATTTAATTAGCTGCTTGCCTTGATGACTGAATAGAGTTTTATGTATACAGGAATTTTATTCTGTGCTCTAATACCAGCATGGGAATCCAACTCCCATCATGCACTGCAGAGAGTTGATGTCAGAGCCATACTCTGTCTCCCCCACTGCATGACTGCTTTTCATTCTTAAGTGGTGCAGATCAGCCACATGTGCTGGCCTGCAAGGGAGTGTGGGGCGAGAAGCTCCAAAATTGTAGTTCAGAACTACAGAAAGTTTAATTTTGAGGGAACTGTAAATTAGTGGGTTTTATTCAACAAAGCTGAAATGTGAGATTTTATTTCACTGAGATCCAAACACAAGTTATCCAGAATTATGCCCTTTGTGAACAAAACCAGGACCTGAAACCTTCATCCCTGGAGGAAAACAAATTAGCAAACGAGAATTTCTCTGAAGGCAGAAGATCTGCTTCAGTCTGATAAACAGCAACTTCATTGGCCTCTTGCAAGATGATTATGCAGATTAATGTATTTCTCTTCCCTGCTGCTGAAAAAAATCTCCTATGTCAATACCATCAAGCTGTTTGGCAACATCTGACAACAAGAAAATCTAGATTTAAGCTTCCACCACAAATTTTATCTTTGCCTTTTCCCATTTCAGAGTACAATATCCACATTACATATATTAGCTCTCACTTGTATATCTTCTTCTCTCCTCATGTAACAGTGGCCTCGTTGAGGCTGTTGTGTAGAATGGTGTACAGCCCTCTGCAGGCTGCAGCTACTGCATGCTTGCTGAATATGCAATTACATCAAAAGTGTAATTTCTGTATTTATATATGTCAAAGTTTCAGGTCCACACTGATAGGCCCTATGGCTAGCAGCATCGGGTGGTTTTTTTCCCCTGTGTAGTCCGTGCAGTGGAATGGTCCATACTGGAGAACGTGACCCTGAAAGCGCTGTATGGAGCAGGTGATTAATCAGTGTCCTTGACTGGTTTTAGGTCAGAGCTGGAGTCGCTGCTGCTGTGCTGTTGAAGAGTCTGTTTCTGTTCATGTGCTCTTGGCTAAAACACAACTGACAACCTCGTAGGCGGGGAAAGGTGCACAGCAGTCGGAGGGGAAGGATGGCGGCTGACGTGTAATGGAAATGAGTAGAAAACACGTCACCACTGTGCCAGTGGGGTGTAGGCACAGGGTATTCAGAAAATGGGCTTCATCAGCATTATCTAATGATTTTCAGATTCTGCTCCAAGAAGTTAATATCATTTTAATCATTTGTAACTTAAGAATTCCCTGGCCTTAAAAGTTACATGATTTTGTAACAGGTAACATGTTTTATGTATGATGAAATATTTAAAAAAGGTCTGCAGGAAAAATAACTGCTGGTTCTGTTTAACCTGCAGTGTATTGTGTACATTTATTCCTTCATGAGGATTCTTTGTATTTCTTTTAAAGTGGAATTTAAAATACAGAAAAGATATTGTCCAAGAATTGAAATATGAAAAATTGCGGTAGTTGGTTGTTGTTTACTTACAATTTTTTTCTGAAATTTATAATTTTCTAGACCTAGAAATGTGGTTTTAGAATGCTGGAGTAGTGCACAAATACATTATTCAGCCTATTCTGCATGAACGGGTTAGCTGTAAGAAGAAATACTATCTACATCTGTGTCAGCATAAAATATGTGCATATGCAACTGTGCAATGGCTTTAAATGCTTTCCTTGTATAACTCAACCGGTTTTTGGTGGAGTCATCAAAGATAAATTTTAACTAATATCTACAGGCAGGGCTTCAGCAAATAAAAATCTCCTAAATGTGCAGTGGTAGAAAACAGAAATATAACAGCCTTATAGAAATCGTTTTATCATTTATGCGCTGATGGCCCCTATTCTAACAACTCTTTACAGTAACTTCTTTGGAATTGTTCACAAACCCATGAAGTCAAGTCAAGCATTTCCGTCTGGCACCGTACCTCCCAGTTTCACGTTAGAAACAGTATAGTGCATGAGTTCAAAATACCCTGATGAACAACTAACAGATTCAATTTTGGCTGTATTTTTTTTCCCCGCTTATGGCAATAGTCATCAGATATTCCTAAAATCTTTTTAGCCTCTGCCATACTGACAGGAGGGATGCCGCAGGGAAGGAAACTGAAGTGTCAGCTCTCCATGCCCTGGTGGACTGGAAAGCTGGGCTTGCTGCTGAATGATAATACGCTGCCCTCCTACAAACATTTCCTTGGCGATCCTGGGCTGCGCGATCGTGTGTGAATAGCATTCAGATTTGCCACCATCCTGAAATGTTATTATCTCAACACAAAAAGCCAATATAATGATGTGTGAATGTAGATTCAGGGATGCAAATCTTCTGCGAGTAGTGAGTTATGTATATTACAAAGAACCTTTTCTTTTTCCAAGGAGATTTTGCTTTGGTTTAGCTCAAGTAATTGACTGACTGTAAGCTCCTTAACTTTTTCTCATAGTGCAGAGCTGGAATTTTTGCTGTTCATTTCGAGGCCCAAAGTGGAAGTCTTCAGCATAGCTATTGGAAGGCTGCAAAATGTGTGCTTCTCATGGTAAGAGGGAGAGAGAGAAGAATATAGGATTTTAATTGACATTTTGTTCTGAAATTCCCCTCTCCTTTCACACAGAGCATCATCCCCCCTTTTCATAGTATAGCTACCTCGTATTTGTAGGTGCAAATGTGTAAAATATCAGCACAGTCCCAGATATGCTATAATCTAGCAAATTTTATTATTAGATCTTTAGGCTGAAACCTGTCCTAAGCTGTGCGAAAGATCCATGGACAGACAGTTTAGACTATGAATCTCAGAAGAAAGGTATGCTAAAAAGGGAATCATATGCCACCTGAGCTGCCGGATAACTGATTCTCTCTCAGCGAGAGAGGTGTTTTTCTCATATCTGAAAATTAAGAATTGGAGAGATTTCAAAAGTAGTGTCACTGCTAATGGAAGGACTGGCATTATAGATTTGCAAGGAAAGATTAAAAAAAGCTGTATCCAGGTTAGATAAGTAACAGAAAGGTTCATCAATAATTGAAAGGTGTAAGCCCCAAAGTGAGAATATTTAGAACTGCAAAAAAAAAAATAAAAATAGTAAAAATAAACGCATTAAAGAGCACTGAAAACTGTTAGACTGAGGAGCAGTTCCATAAAGAGAGTGATTGCAAGCATGACTTATGTTTGCTTCATGGATTTGAATTCCCTAGATTTGTAAATGGATAGTGCAAAAATGCTGAAAAGGGTGTCTTTTATTGCATGGAGCAATCGTGTGTTGAAGGTAAATGGCTGGGATGATCCCTTCTGGCTCTTCAGTCTCTTTCCTGCCCCACGTACTTTAACCAAGGCTCACTGTGGTCTTATCTACAAAATGTAATATCTTTGTGGGAACGTGAACTGTGATGTGATCGGGTCCGCTCTAAGGATGTTATATATACCACTTCATCACAGATATTATTGACAGTAAGTGCTTTTACTACTTTTATGTATTCTCACTGCAAGTTGTTTTACAGCAAGGCAGCCAAATCAAGAGCATTTTTCCTGACCAGCTGAACAGCTGGTAAGTCTCTTTACAAGCACTTAGGTGATTTCAATGTGGTAGGACATTCAAAGGGTGGGCTAGGACAAAAGCGGGTGTCAAAATATAACCCACTGCTCTCGCCAGCACCTCAAAGGTTATCTCCCAGCACGTAAAATTACTCATCTTTTTGAATCCCACTTTTCCTTAATTCCTTTGTTTGGAAGGTCTATCTGATCCTTTCCAGGATTCATTTCCCCTCTTCTGATCTTCTGCTTTTTGTCTCCTGTTTCCCTCCCTTGCTGCCTGCACATCATGTTTCTTTTTCAGACTGAGTCATTATCCTTTTAAATGCTCCTAGGAAGGGCTTTTTTTCCCAGTCACCCTGTCTCTCTCTTTGCCAAGTGGTGCCTGCAGGAAGGTCAGAAGTGCCCTAATACAAACCCAAGCTAGGAAGAGCTATATGAGTTGCAGTGCCTGTAAGACAAACACACAACTTGTATTGTTTGTTAGTGGTGAGTTCACTTCTATCCCTTATTCCCTGGCCATTTAGATAGACCTAAAACCTCCACTGGGAGGCCAAAAAAACCCATTCTTGACGTTTTTCAGAGCCTGGAGATTCAAACTGGCCCAGCCCTGCATTTCTCTGTCTGTGTGTGTCTGTGTGTGTGTAATTTGAAAAGAATTTTTTTTATCCTGCCAATCACTTGGAGTCCACAGGTAATATGACTCCCTTTCTGCTCAAAAATCTGCACAAATCCTCCCTGTACTGTGCCTACAAATGGAAAAAGGAAGTGTTCCCTTTCCAGGCCTGCAGTGCCTAATTCAGATTGATTATGCATGAAAAGGAATGTGTCCCAAATGCAGTCGTTCCTTGTGCACTAGATCTTGTGACCAAGCAGCCGGTGTGGCTTGCTCGAGTAGCTTTTATATGTAAACAGTCTTTAAAAACATAATCTACTTTGTCAAAGCCTAATCTAAATGATGTACTGACATTGCTTATTTTGATATGCTGACTTGGTTTTGAATTCTCTCTGGATTGCCTGGCCCCAGATGGCCGTTTTGTGTTTTGTTTACTTTTCACTTAGCTGTCACGTATTTGTTCCCATTAGATGTGCAAAGTCAATGGGCTCAGCCTAGTTTTACAGCTTAGTTGGCTAAATCACATAGGGAAAGCACTGAGTGAAGCGAAGCAGAAGGTCAGGAAAAAAGAAGTGTGATTCTTCAGATCTGACATAGAGACCAACGAAAGCAGGAACTAGTAAAAGGTGTGGTAGAGCAGCTAGAGATTTTTATGTTTTTTCAGAAAAAAAGTGATTTAAATGGAAAGTATAAATTCACTGAAAGAAGGAATTGAGGATTGAGTCTCTATTTTTAAAAATTGCTTCTGAATAAATTCAGAGAATTTGTATACATCCCATATATTTAAATGAAAAATCGGGATTTGTTTCAAATGTGAGTGGACAGTAAAATGTTACTTTAAAATCTTTTCAATCTAATGAGTTGTTTTGGATTAATCTTAATCAAACTGTTTAAATGGCTTACATGATCTTACTGTACAAAAATCTTTGAAGATATGTGAAACCCTTCTTGCTGAGAAAAATAATCCCAAAAAGTCTACTTGGCATGATCTTGCCCACAATCATGCACAGACCCAAAAAGACAAATGGGTGTTCATGCCATCTACAGCAACCTGACGTGTGATGGAAATGTGGACCACCTGAACAGTGGTCTTCCAGATGGATAGCCATGTCTGCCCTCCCACGCTTCTCCCAATGTGAATACCTACCTTCCTTCTAAAAGCTGGTTTTCACGGCTCGAAGAAAAAGCTTAGTGGGGGATGTGGGATGGAATTCAGCATTGATAGAGGGAGCCTGATATTTCCTTCGTTCGCTGAAGAGGGACAGCACAAGTTTCCCAGACAGTGCTGTTTCATTGATGGCACATTGTTCTCGGATCACATTTCTCCCGTTTCTGCTGAGGTGCTCAGCCAAAGCACCGTATGGAACCAATCAGAGCGTGCTTTTTGTGCTGACAGCTGTTGGGCACCCAAACTTCACAGACTGTGCTGAAACTGCCATATTTTGAGGTGCACTGATCTACTCTTGGACTTGACAGTCCATGGTCTGAGCTCTTCCCTTGTTTACCGCAGGTGAAATACGGGAACTACGCCTTTGTATGGGACTCGGCGGTTCTGGAGTACGTGGCCATCAACGACGCAGACTGCTCTTTTTACACGGTCGGGAACACTGTTGCAGACAGAGGATATGGGATCGCACTGCAGCACGGCAGCCCCTACCGAGACGTTTTCTCACAAAGGTAAGGATTTGGAGGAGTAGGAGCAGGTCATAAGGGAAGGTCTCTCTCTCAGGTCTGAACACTTCTTTTAATTTTATTTTCTGTGAAGGGAAAACATCTTGTGCTTGCAATCCACTCGTTTCTTACATAGGCATTCATTTCCTCAGAGACATAGGATTACTCACTTTTCTAGAAACTGCATTAAAAATACTTTGTGTTTCTCTTATTTGAATTGTTCTTGTTTCATTTGGACAACATTAATGAGATAGACTGAACTTCATTAGCAGAAAAATGAGGAAAGAGTTGATTCCGTTGTTATAGAGGGACAGCATAACTCAACACTTCCAGTTACAGGAGCCTTTTCTTAAAGAGAAAAAAGTAAACTTGGACACTGATGTGAAAACTGAAGGGGATAAACAAGAACATTTGATGTTTCAGTGGAAAGACTTTTATTAGTACCCCAAAGCTTAGATGCTTATCCTACTACTCATCAATCTCTTGGATTACAAAAGTGAGATGTCTGGAGATGCTTCTGGTACTGTGTTTCTACTAGGACTGGAAATACTAAATTAGTTGTATGTATTGTGCCTTTGCAGTATTTTTGCTTCACTCTAGTACTGATTCCTAAATCAGGATGTAAAAAATAATCACACATTTTAAAAGTGTAATGTCTACGGTCTGGCTTTTAGGAGAAGGTGTGGATTAATCTCATAATCCTTTTTCATTCTGAACCTATTCTCTGAACCTGGTTTCTAGTAGTTTGTGTTAGATGTGTGTAACAAAATTTTACAGTGGCTGTGATGGAATTTTTTTTGTGTGCTTGCCTTAATGAATGTGAACCATGATGTCATACGAGTACTCTTCATCCAGGCTATTAACTTTGCCTTTAGTCCATAGAATAAGGTAGGGGGAAAAATGTAGTTAGGAAGTAACAATATGCAGATTCAGAGGAATCAATGTCTGCTCACACGTACTGCATGAACAGAGAAGGCTTGAATTCTTTGAATCTCTTCTACACTGGGAGTGGTTTGGCTGAGTTTTATGCTGATGTAGCAGTAACATAATACAGAAGTTCATAGGATCAATGAAAAATTTAATTTCAATGAACATATATGCTTTATGTATTACAATTAGCATTATAGGCAATTATTTACTGAATACTTTAATATTTTAATATTGCAGCCATTACCAGGCTGGCTCTGCTAAAAATCTCTGGCACTGTAATCTTTGGCCTGTCAAAGCAAAACAAAGGAGTAAAATTGCTGCTTGTAATCTTTCTAAGAAATGCTTCCAACTGTTGGAGTTCTCAGGTGCTACTCAAAGTGTTAAGTCATCCTCTTCAGAGCATCACCCATGTAAGCTTGAGTACAAAAATTTGAAGACATAAGGGAATTTCATAGGCGGTGTCTTTATTACTAAATACGGTGAATCTGCCAAGTGGCATGGCATGGGTCATGCCTGCACAGATGAACATTCCTCATCCTCACCGCTACTGCTCTTCAAGTCAAGGTGGATATATCCAAACTGCCCCTTAGGAATTGCTTCTGACATCATTTATATACTTGTTACGGTTCTCAGTACATGGAGGAAATGGTTGTTGCTGGTTCTGGTAAGCGATTACCTTCTTCTTCGCAGTAGTCAGCAGCTGGAGAGGCTAGATTACATCTTCTTCTGATACACTGCCTTTAGCGACTTCTGGATCATTGGTCTGTGCAGACCTGACATTTCCAAGTACAATCTTTTTTCGTAACAAAATTTTGCCATTTCAGTGTATTATTATATCTTGAAGGTGTAGGAAAGCAGAAAGAAAGATAAAAATTTGCACATATATAGCTCTTTTTATCTGAGGATCTTTGAAGCAATATTTAAATATTAGCATCTCTTAATGGAAAGTAAATGCCATTTCCATTTAATGATTAGGGAATCCATAGCATAAGGGGACTTAATGGACTCCCATGGCCAGATGTTTTTCCCTGGTGGAATTAGGGATCATGGGCACTCGTTTCCTCATTTTCAATTTCCTGCTATAGTTATCAGAATTGGGGTGGATGAAGAAAGAGATTATTTGTGAGATACTGGGCCATAGGAGGGTCTGGATGGATACACAAAACTTAGCGCTGATGAGAAAGTAACTCATTACATAATCAGGAGTGATGGTTGAACAGAGAAATTGGAATTTGCTTGGAGTGGCAATACCTACTGGCGAATTTAGAGAGCCTGAGATATATATTCTGAAAATGTGTGTGCTGCCTCTTAATTTTTTATTTCTGTATTATGAAAGCATATAATATTGTACTTTTAATGATGTCCATAAATACAGACTTATGGTTTGAAGCTCTGAAACGCCATATAAGAAAGAAACACATGAAAGAGAATGCTTACAAGATAGCTTACAAGGTTTTGTTCTAAAAACCCTTCAGTACTGTTCCTTCTGATTACTTCCATGTGGCTTTCACAAATCATCCTTACTTTTCTTCCTAATGAAAAGGCTGAACAACCTTCAGCTGCTGCAGCCTGCATGCTAAATAGAGAGGGAAATAGATTTCAGTGTATAGGATTAGGAAATGTTCACATGAATATGTCACATTCTTTAATGCAGTAGGGAGCTGGTTTGAAATATGTTGGCATTTCTTGATCTTTCCAAAAATAAATGTATTTATGTGAAAATACAGGGCTTCTCTTTTATGAAATTTCATATAAACCATAAGCTGCACGGTGTTAAATCGCTAGGGTGCAGCTGTAAAAGGTCTGGCAAGCTTACAGGAGATTTTGGTCTCAGCACAGGAAGTACGGGCACGAGTTTAAGGCTTTTCACTACTTTTTTTGAACATTCAGGCAATTCCCAGAGAAACAGGAAAAGAGATAGAGAGGTGTAAACACCCACCCCTACCCCCCGATGCTATGGGGCATGAGTTGCAGTCAAGACAACACTGTGATAAAGTTTAGGCATTTGGGATTTTCAAAAGCGCACTGTGTTTGGGACGTCTGCTATGTTGATCTCCAGGGGATAAACACATGCAAAGTACTGTGGCCTTCGGGGACTGCAACAATATTCGCCTGCTATGTGAAGTACTCCAATCTCTACAGGAGTTTACCCATCAGTTATGCTACTTAAGAAAGGCATTAAACCTGTGACCAGTTTGAAATGCTGAGGTGCCAAATCACATCTGGAGCCTTGCAAAAATTAAATTCCCTGACGTCATTTCCTCCCATAACTGATCATGATGGCATGCCCCTTTATACCGCAGGCAGTTTGTGTGGTGCTAAAAAGAAGCCTGAAGCAACCGAGGACTTTGTGAGAACGAAAGCCGTGGTGAAGGTCCTAGTGGCCGTGTACCCTGCGTGCGGGGTGTTGGACCGCAGCTGGTGACCTCCTGGCTACCTGGTACCCACCGCACTGCAGAGGCATGCAAGCTGCAGTGCCCCAAGCATGATGCAGAGCCGGTGCTGACAGCCGCCCTGCTCCCAGCCTCAAACAGCTGCTACCTGTAAGCACCTGTGGGTTTGCACGGCATGCAGCCTTACCAGTATGGAATGAGCCTGTGGTTACACGGAACCAGAAAGTGAAGAATCTTGTATTAGCCTATGGCTAAATTAACATAAATGGTTCAATATATACTTGATTAGAAATTGATGCAATTAAGCATGTGCTGCCATAGAGGTACACTTTCCTGCATTGATTTATATTGTGTTTATTATAATTTTACAAGTGTAAGGTGATGCCTGTACCCTTTAGAGAGAAGAGTGAGTGCTCCCACATATTTGAACTGATGCAATTTAAAATCAGAATTATTCTTACAAATGCAAGTTTGTGTATAGTGAAATGGTAGAGGAGAGTGTGGCAAAATGTATGTCACTTAGAAACTTCATGCACATTCTCTGAGCTTTTAAAAATTTAATTCCAGCCACACCACAGAAGACGAATCCCTGTCCAGGATTATTCTTTCCAGACTCGTGGGCTTTTTTTGCAGGTACGGTTTAGTGAAAAAGAAGGGTAACCGACCGAAAGCCCTGTAAAGAAGCTGGTCATTGAGACCTTTCTTTTCCACACACAGAAAAGCTCTTTGAGGCCAAAACAAAGGCATGAGCAGCAGTGAGTGGTCTGACTGATGAATGAGATTGGCTTTTTTTCTGTATTGGGATGGCATAGTGGCCAGCTGAGGTCCCACGCAGCACCTGTGATCACTCCCTGCCTAATGTTTCCTCTGAAGACAGGGGCTTCAAATCCTTCCTGAAAATAGGTGTGTGGCTGGAGCACAAATAATAAACAAAATAATCTGGGTACCATTTGAATGATGGACCTGTCATAGCATTCTGATGACTCTACTCATATGTTGCAGATCTTAACAAACACGCCTGGCCATGCCATTAGGAAGCCAGTCGATGTGCTCAGGTAGATTGCTGTCCCCTTTTCTTTGCCATAAGACTTAACCTTCTTGAGTACCATCAGCCTCCAGGCAGCGTGTCAGCTTTCTCTCTTTATATCTTTGTCTTTCAAGGTAATGACAGGGGCTTTAACAACAGGAACTGCCAAATTTCCTAGGAGAGTTTGAAGGGGACATGTCATTTAGTTCATGAGGAACTGTGTGCTGACAGTAAATTTGACACCTGTTAAGAAGTCTTTTCAGCCCTAAACTTTAAAACTTCCATTGCACCCCTGGGAGGTATAAATACAATTCAGACTCTTTTCGGAGTATTTCACAGGATGTCTGTGCTTCCCACCATGTAGCAGCAATGGCTCAGGCGCAGCACTGGTGCCTGGTTTCTGGTGGGGGTTGAGGTGGCGATGGCAGCCGAGAGCTTGGATCCCGCTCACGTCCTCGCTTCCTCTGCTGGCTGACTCTCTTCTTCTGCACTACAGTTCTGGCTACACAGCACATTAGAGGAGGAGGAAACACTTATTTCCCCCTAATGTGAGAGGTCAGTGGCTGGCTTTTCACTTAAGTAACTAGAAGCTGTCAACACTCAGTACCACTGAAAAATCAAGCCGTAATTGTTTTGAATTCCTCATATCCCAAGAGCATCCATGTGCGTTTTGCCCCAAAGATTTCACCTTAAATAAAAGGAAACAATGACAATAGAAAAAAAAGGCAAGACTGCCCTCAGAGTGGGAGTGCCCACAGTGTGGGACTCCTGCTTGTTGTTTGTCCACTGTGTTTCCCTGAATGGCACTCACCCTGGCTGAGCACAAGCTTACCAACACTTACACTTGTCTGTGTGCCAAAAGAAGAAGCAGCAGTTGCATACCTCCCGGTGGCCATCTGCAAGGGGTGAGGTATGCAATGGCATAGTGTACGCAAGCTGCAACTACCATATAGCTTCTGCAGAAACCTTAGGTTGAGTTTGACATAAATCACAAAAGGTCACAAAGAATTTGTGTTGCAGTTAGAGAAGCCAGTCACTTCTTTCTGTCCTGGGGGGAAAAAAGAAATGGAGACTTGTAATGATTTCCCCATGGCAAGCCTAAAGACAACTCACTAGCAGCAAGTGTTGCAGTTTCAGATGTCCAGAACTTTGGAAGCAAAGTGGAGAGCCATAGTCTAGCATTCCAGACTCCCCCTTAGCAAATCATTAGGGATATGCTTTAAATAAAAGGCATAGATTTTCTCTTGTCCTTTTTTTGTCTCATCAGCAAAACCCTGAGTTTTAGAAAGTTCCTGCCCTGAGTTATAAATATGTGTTCTTCCTGTCCCTTCGCTATTAATTCTCTCTGCTTAGATTTTCATTCTGTGTCTTGGAGGTCACTGATGTCCAAAGACTTCAGTGCAAGGAAAATTACTTCCTTCCTAACTACCTTGATTTCTTTTTCTGAGTCCTTGGGACTATTTACCCCTTTCTTTGAGGAGATCCCCTCCCCCCTTTTTCTTTAATTGAAAACCAAATAGAGTGTCCCTTACTCACTGATTTATCTTTCACCAGCTGTGGGGAAAATAACAGTTTTGGATTACATCCTAACCTTCCAGAGGGCTAACCATAATGATCTAATTGGATTTTTCACTATTCAATACAGTGATCATCTGCAGAATGGTGGATGCCTTGGTAAGAGCTCAGCTTTCATTTGCCTCGGTTATTTGCTTAGAATTAAAATACTATCATGAGCTGTATATATAACATTCTGAAAAATACAGAAGAGCAACCAGTAAAATTCCCCCCAAAGAACTTTTTTATTATTATTGCAGAAAATTAGAAAATTCTCTAAACTGGGAGAATTATTGGACTTGAAGCAAACTCCTGAATTTAAAAGGAAAACTTTAAGTCTTAGAGCCTGCCCTTAGATCATGTCACAAGTTCATATAACTGATATTATACTAGTGAGAGGAAAAAAAATAAAAATTAATTCCAGATTTCTGAGCAATCTCACATGACAATCCAGTCTTAATTGATTCAGGTACAGTCACTGTTAATAAAAGCCTAAATTTCAGAGTAGCAGATAATAAGAAGATACTTTCTCAGATAACCCAGATACTAAATAGAAACCCTGCAGTAACACACCACTGTAGTATCTCTTGACCATCCAAAATAGCACGGTCTATCCTTATTTTTTGCTGTCTATGTTGGACTCGTAGGGGTGAAACTGGGAATTGCATCAGGCCCTGGGTCTCAAGAAACATCCACCTTCCCTTTTCCTGCCCCAAGTCCTCCAAGACAAACTGCAATTTGCCTTCATGCTGCGAAACTCACCTTGTGGAAGTGCTGCTCTGAAAGCCAGCCGCCTACCCCTCCAGAGCCGCAGGGTGGGCACATTCTGCACACCTCACTCCCGGGCCACCGAATCCAGGCTGATGACCTGTAACCTCAGATGGATTATAAGAAAACATGTAGCTTCATTCTGTTTTAAAAATATGGCATCCATTGCTTCATATAAAGCCCAAGCAGAAAGCATTTGTCCCACCACTATTCTCTCTCCTTTTTTCTACCAAGCCCACGACCATCTGATCAAGCTTACAGTTTTCTGTAATCCTGTATGAGCATATCGCTAACAGCTTTCCCCAAGGACCAGACAGTCTGACGTTGTCCCTTTGCTTCTTACTCTACTAACTGCCTGATGCAAAGCTGCAGGTTTTGAAGCTTCCTGCACTGTCACCAGAAGTGTTTCCTGGCTTTATTATCCATTCGCATCTCACGTGCTAGTGGGGGCTGCTGGCTGTAGGACTGCAGAGAAGCTGTGGCTCCCACACGTCGCATTGCGAGAGCAGGAGACATGGTTTTATTGATTGCTGATGTTGTGCGTTTGGTGCTTGCATTTCTCACAGTAGAGTCATGATTAGAAGCTGAAAGAGATGAAGGCACCTACAGAAATATAGACTTTAGCAACTTTTTAACATGCTGTAATATTAATTGCTGGGGTGAATTAAAAGATTCTGCAGCAGTTCTGAAGTTCATAACATACACACAATGGAAAATTAATTAATGAAAACATATAAAAGCAACAAGCAGATTAGTGGCCTTTCTAAATATGCCATAATATTAATCGATGGGGCAAGCTGAAGGATCCTGAAATAGCAGCACTGAGATGAAGCATGAGAAAGAAATTCATGAGGGAAAGCCATTACATCTTCTTGCCTTTGTACAGCGTAGAGCTATGAGAATCAGAGCGCTGCCTGCTCATCGTGGGAAGGCACCTCTGCATCCAAATGATGCTGTGGTGAAGGAGTTGCTGCACGCTGGAAAAGAGGTGTCATGAAAAAGACAGCTTCATGCCTTCTCTTTTTTCCTAATCAGTGCTCACTTTCAGAAAGGGCACTGCATTTAAAGTTTCAGAAAGGCAAGCAAGGTAAGCTGTTTATGCATATTAATCCCACATCATTACCCATGAATCACCCCAGAGAAAACAGTCTAATTGTAACGTATGAAATTACCAATAGATATCGCTTTGCAAGCTGTTTCTTACTACTTTCTCCACTTCTCTAGCCTTGGGCACATCAGACTTGGCGTGTAAAATGACCAGATATTACCCATGGCATGTGTGCAGTACAGTCAGTGGAAGAAGCGTTGCTCATCCAACTATATGGAAGCAATGTTTCCTGTAAGCTGAGTTGTTCATATGTTTTAAAGTTTTATAGAGTGAGTACGTGCATGGCTGCAGAATTTGAAACTGCTTGGTTATAAATCTGATGACAGTAAAGCTAAAAGAAGTCTCAGCAAGTGGCTTCCCTCCAAGAGCTTGCCTTTTTATGAAATCCTGGAGAAGGCATTAGGTTTACAGTTAATGCACATTTTTCTGTAGTACATATTTTCATTCCTGGTTACCTTATCTTATGTTTGTGAGCGTAAGTCTCAAGAGGAGCAGGTTTAACTACTCCAACTCAGCTGGGCAGCAACTTTGCCTTTAAAGTGGGTTGGAAGGTGAGTGCAGAGCTTTCCGTGCAAATAGGAAGGATCCAGCCATGCAGCTGTCCTCACGACAGAGCAGTAATAACCACAAGTAAGGGTTTAGCTTGCCTACCCCGTACCAGCGCTACCTGCCAAAGGTTCCTGGCTCTTGACCTAAGTTGCTCAAAACACAGGTCAACTTATTTCAGTTAAAATGAGCAAGAGCAGCAAAACAGGAGAGAATAACAGATCTTTCCTAACCCATTTTGTTGGCTGAAAAGGTAATTAACCTTTAGCTGGACCATAAAGCTCATCTTCAGCTGGTCCTCTTTTCCAGATAAATATGAAAGGCTTTTGCCTGAAAATAAAGCTAGTTTTCAAAGCTGAAATATGCTTTGGTAAATAGTGAACTTAATGGCATGACAACTGGGGGGATTTATCCATACCTGAGCTAAGAATTTTGCCTCCTTGCATGCAACTGCTGCATCAGGGGCTGCCTCAGCCTGCAGAGATTTCCCCTGCCATGAAAAGCCTATCTGGTATTTGTCACCCGTCCCTGAATTGTCAGTACGTGAAGGAAGGTAATCGCCTTGCTTGATGACTGCAGTCAAGTTTGGAGGTAGGGAAAGGAAAAAAAGAGTGCACGGAAAGTCTCCAGAACATAGAGCCAAGGAAGAGTGGTGTCTGGATTTGTAGCAGAGGTGTCTTCCCTCACTGAAAGAGGATGCGAAGAAGAAGAAAGCTGGTTGCAGGGACAGAAAGAGTGAGAGGAGAGGCACTGAGGAGAGGGAGGGGTGCTTGTGAATGATTATGCGGGGTAAATAGATGGAGCCTCCCTTATTGCTCAGCTCCATGCAGGGAGGAGATTAGCAAAGTGAGAAATCTCAGGAAACTACCCAGAGAAGCTCTCTGCTGTGTCTCAGAGCAAGCCCGTGGGGTAGGTTGCTCCCCGGAGCAGTCAGGTGGAAGCTGGGAGCAGGAGTTGGACAGTGTCCCCAGCAGGGTCAGCAGTATGTCTGAGCAGGATGGTTAGAGAGGATTGGATTAGTCGAAAGGTGAAGATGGGGTGGGGAACCCTTTACTCTCTGAGTGTACAGGACCTTGGTAGCCTTGAGGAACTAATGCTCTGGGGATGACCTATCACGAGGTCCTAAGGACCTCTGTCCAAATCACAAAGAAGACTTGGTGGTGACAAGCAAACCAAGGCAGTAAGCTGAAAAGAGAGTTGTGTCAAGATTTTTGTCTGGCATGGTGTAAACAACAAGTGGCCTTGAAAAGCTTCTGTGCTGCGTGCTTCAGTGCTGCAGCATGTCAAAACCCAGGCACAGGCAGCAGCACCTGTGCTTAACAAGGCTGTGCCAGTCTGATCCAAATTTCCCTCGAAATATTTCACAGACTTAGTCCCTAGCATTGGCCTGGTTCAGAACGGGCTCCCAAACAAGCACGCCTTGGCGCTGCAGTTTTTTAAGGGGTCAAAACAGACAAAAGCATTTGCTAACACGAATCAGTGGGATATGCTGGGGATTCTTGTTTGCACGGTGTGTTTTATGTGCTGCTTTAGTGCCAGTCGGGTTAGGTTAGCCCAAAATAAAGCAGGGCCCTGCTCCCAGCTGTCATAGTTCTGACGACTTTTCTAAAAACCAAGTGCCTTTCCAGACCCAGGTTTTGTGTTTAAACATGACTTCATTCTGCTTTATGACTAAGCGCAAGCAGAAAAAAAGGATGATATGGCCGAGGAAAAAATGTGCTTGCCACTTTATTCATAAAACACTTTTGCAAAGTGCATTTAGTAATTTGCCTTTGTAACCACCTGCACGTAGAGCTTTCAGTGCAGAGCTCTGACACTGTATTTAGTTCATACTTTGACTGCTCAGCTAAAACTTCCATTTGTATGCACTTATTCTGCTTCACACATTATGTTATCAGTCACTTTCAATATTTCAAAGTCACACCAGTCTTTTTCTGACACACATTTGTCAGAATGAACTGCCTTGATTGCTGTTATTACAGACTGCAGTTCCTGACTAAGGGAAAAGTCTTATATAGAAATAGAATATTGAAAATGCTCAATAAAACAATAGAAAAAACAGAATAAAATTAAGAGTAAATGAACAGAAATAGATGCTTTAAATGACCAGCCAAAAAAAAAAAACAAAGAGTAAGGAAGGAGAGGAGGTCAAGGCAAGATTTATAATCGCATACAACAGAACTAATCAGGAAAAATCAAATGTTTTTTAATTCATATGCAAGGTATTTAGAATGGCTCTTTTCTACTGCCTAGTAGTGAGTCAGTAAAGTATGTCTTACTTGGACTTTCTCTTAATCAAATACTTTGTCATGTTCCTCTAATGACCACCCTTAGTAGAAGGATTTTAATAATCAGTCTGTTATAGTCACAGAACAATATAACGAGGGGTTTTTGGCCTAGCCCGAGAGGGTGCTTACACTGCTGATTAAGTCCTAGTGGTAGTAATTTATCATGGCACATGAGCACATCTCCCTCTCGCATGTGCTTAATAGCATGCAGTGCCTTTGCTGTTTCACTCTAAAAGCCCTTACAGTTTAGGACTGAACCCAGCGGGAAGCACACTTGTTTGGAAAGGTAATGATCCTTTTATGCATATTGTAATTAAAAGTTTTTTTTTTCCTTATAGTTGCTGCTGTTATCTTCGGCTGAAAGTATAGTATAACTATAGGCGAATTTCCAAAGCAGTGAAGACAAGCTACCACTTAATTACCTCTCTTTGTACATAGCTACATACTACAGCTGCTCCCATCAAAGAAGAAAGGCTTCAACTAGTAGCAAGTATGAAAGGGCAAAATACTTTTACTGGCTGCAGTTTCATAGGTGGGATGCCTACACACGACCAAAGAGATCATCGGTATCCCCAAAGACAGCAGATTCCTGTAGAAAGCCCGTAAGAAAGATAAGCTGTTGTTTTGGGTTTGATTGATTTTAATTAAGAATTTGCATTTTTTTGAATTTAAAAACCTAAACAAACTCCATTACAGTAATATTTGGAGAAAAAAATAGCAGAGTAGTAAGCACAGATTTGCGGCAGTGAGAGCAGGGATTAGAAAATTCTGACCCAGGAATGAATTTTTTTGGCTTTGCTTGGATATTCCTAGAGCAGCATGTGAGAGGAAGCATGCAGAACTGAGCCTTGAGTCAGCTGAGAGGTATGCAGTCCATTTTTAATATTGTTTACTTGTATTAATTTCCTTGGGTTTGGGGGACTTCAGCTAATTAGCAACGGATCTTCAGATCATGGAATTACGCCAGATTTACACCGGTTTAGCTGACAGGAGAATTTAATCCTATAAATATGTCTTTGGCACAATTTGGATGTAAGGCTCAAGATTAACATCCCCATGAAACAGGGAATTTATGTTCGTTTCTCTTTTTGCCTGTGAAACGCTATGCAAAGCTACGGAAATATGTTAGCTCTGACAGTCACACTCGTGCAGCGATCAGGGCTTTCAAAAAGCCATCGGGGTTCACCCGCAGCATCAAATTCCCCTGCATTCTTCCACTATTTTATATGAATCTGGAAAAAAGTGTAAAATCCATAGAAGAAAAGCAATTGAAAATGAAGCATGGTTAAAACCCAGAGGAAGTGAAGGTTTGTTGATCTTCTTCATGTCCCCCTTAAATTAGAAATACCTACAACGCTCATTTTTTATTTTTTTAAGAGTAGTAATTTTGCTCCCAGTTTCATATATAAAGGCCTCTTGAAAATGAGGGGTTTTAGAAAGAACTACTGACAGGTGTTTAACCCAAGAACAAATATATCCATGGCTGAATATATAAGTAACTCACTGTGCTGGCAGCAGCATTTATATTTTGTTCTCACCCCCAAAATGAAATGTTTGCGTGCATAGCTGGGCCGGCAGCAGAAAGCAGAGGAATAACGCATAGCAATACCCTCTCCTCCTGCTTTACAAGTGAAGCGGCTGTCACTCCAAATTGCAGCAGGAAACTAAGCCTGGGGGGATGAACAACATGTGCAAGGTAACTCCACAAATCACTCGGCCATCTAGCAAAGCCAGCGCTTCTCCCACCGCCCCTTTTCTGCCCGTTTTCCCAGCTTTTCCTTCTTTATTCCTAGCGCAGGCCACATGGCTTAACTGTTTACTTGCTCTGAGTAGATGAAATCCAGGGAGGTTTTGCTGTTGGGTTTTTTTTAAGGGCTGAGGTTAGGAGGAGCAACCTCTCTGCTTCCACCGACAGCTGCAATAGCTGCGAGTAAGGGAGGCTGCAGGCTGTGGAGCCGGCACAGCCACGGGCTGCGCGTGGGCACAGCACCCTTCCTCTCCCAGGATTATTTTGAATTACCTGGTGCCTCGGCGTCACCAGCTGTTTCTTTTTTTCTGCCCAAAGTGCTTTCCTACTGCTGCTTCAGTTAACATGGACCCTTTTAGCTGCTTCAGTGTCGTGCAGAAACCTGTTGTCCCTTGGGCTGCCAAATAGTGATAACAGCCCGCGGCACAGCCCCGCTGGGTGAAGCCCTTGGCGTGGCTGGGCAAGGTTTGGGTCCGGGGGTGCAGAGGGGAATGCAGGCGCTTGCCCTCTTGGGATGGTGGTCTCAAAACCATCTCCAGAACAAAACTGGATGTTTGGGATCAGTACTGTTGTTCACTGTGAAGGAGAGGGGGCTTTTTATTTGTTTTTTTCCCAGTTTCTAGGAGGAGGTGTGAGTGGTTTGTCTGTTCGTTGGGCTGAACTGTCGTCATCTTTTTGCTTGTGTTTGGAATAAAGCCTGGGTAAGCGACTCTCACCAGGAGACTTCTGTCCCAGGCTGGCAGGACTGGGAGCAGACCATGCTGTGCTCCTTTCAGCTTGTTGCAATTCAAGATGATTCCCACAGTGCTGCATTTCAGGTTCATTTCTGAAGATCTGCTTGCTCGCAGAGAAGCTTTCTCATCCCCCACAGGCACTTGCATACACGCTAGTGTTGTTTTTCAAATTGAGGAAAAAGTAGAGATGCCAGCCCTTCATCTTGGCTAGGCAATGATAAGCTCTTTCCTAAAATTTTTAAATGTTACAGCCCTTTAGATCACTAATATACAGCTACCCGATCCTTTACAGCTGCAATTATCGCAGGGCTGAATCTTAATAGTAATGGTGCGGGTTATCTCTGTGCAAATAGTGCAGTACCTTTATTCAACAGGAGAAATGCTGCAGGTCTCAACTGATCTATTGATCGGGATAAACAGGATATTTTATTCCTATCTGGAAGTGCCTTCTAAAAGTTCAGTTTGTGATGCTGGCAGGTAGAACTGATTATTTACTCTTCAGGGATAAGGCAATATGCCTGGTGTGCCGCCTACAAACCAAAGTCATTTTCTCCATGGGCCTGATGCTGGACGTCATGAGCCTCTTGCTATAGTGCCAGCACTAATGTAAAGATGGCATGTGGGTGAGAAAGTTCCTTATTTCTTTCTGCTGTTCTTTTCAGCAGCCTCCATCGCTTTCATGTGGGGCATTAGTGGTGCTTGCCTTGAGTCATAGTCCTTTGACAGCAGGGTTGCAGGCAGCTTTCGTGGTAACATTTGCTTTTCTAGAGAATTGTTTCCTGGCTGGAGGTTTATTACCCGCTCTGAACTGGAGCCACTGAAAGGCTTTCTTTCAAAGAAATTTCAGCTGAGTTTTTGGACTTGGTTTTAATGAAATTTAGTAATTTGTGGTTGAAGGAGGAAATAGTGTGATATACAGGGATTATTTTTTAACTCCAAATAGGGAACAAACTACTAAATTATGAGGTGATTGCTCAAGGCCTTGTCAATCAGAACTGTTGCTCTTAGCACACCGTTTCTCCTGTATTACACTATCTGCTCCACGATAATGCTGTAGTTAGCTAAATTAGCTAAAATTACCTGGATACTTAAATGTCATCAGAAATTCTTAAACTGATATCTTTTTTAAAGTTGAAAGCAGAAATCCATTATCTGATAGAAAGGAATAGAAAAGAATGTTTATAATAGTTCCAGAATCAGCCATCATAAAATGAGGAGAGTCTGAAGTCCACTTCAAAGAAACCTGAAGGTAAGGGATGCAATTAATTCAGTCAGCCAACTCCAAATCAGCTGTGTAATGATGGCATGCGGTTAACCTATGCTTAGAATTAAGGCTTTTCCTTAGTTATTAGAACTTAAGTATATAAAAACAAGCGTGCTTATTTCTTTTCTTTTCAGTTTTGTAAGAACACATTAGATTTTTGCCTTCAGATGAGTACTCTGTGGCAGGGGTGGGAAGACCAGTAAGCTGAAAGCTTAGGAAGTTGAAAATGCATGGAGAAGGGTGCCTGATCCTGGTCCTTGCTCTGAAAATCTTCCTCCAGCTTCTCCTACATCAATGTGAGATCCTTTGTGGACCAGGATGCTGGGCTAGGTGTTGTAATGGCTTTTCTGGCCCTACTGGCTGCAAATCTGTTCATTTTAAACCGCTCTTCCCCTGCCGTCAGCCTGCTGCCTTGCTCCTCCACCCTTATAGTTAGCTCCTTTGCAGCATCTCTCCATCCTGTTCAGGGCACTGAGGTCACCCTCAGCAGCGTACGTGAGTGCTCCAGCCTGGGACATGGATAGCCCCAGGACACCCGGGGAATCCTGCTGATTGCTCACTGTCCATGCCTTGAACCCACAACTAACTTCCTGTGATCTGTTCTGCTTCATTACACTGTTTATTGAATTTTGCTGATGGTATTGCTTTTCCTACTTTTGGGACCAGCATCAGTTGTCATGGCAATTACTGTCAGATGGTTGCAACTTGTATGCTTGGAGGGGGATAGGGAAGCCGATGGCTGGAAGAAGAAGTAGCAGTTCAAAGAAGCATAAAATATCGGTTGCTACTACTGTTTAGTGACCAAAATGTTTGGGGCTGTAGCAGTTGGTAGATCATTTGACTTGAGTGAATATCCTGTGTGTATTTCGCATGACCTCATAGATAAATATTATTGGGTTTTAATAATCAAGATGATATTTGAAACAATTGATAAAAGAAATGGGTCATTTTCTGTGAAGTCATTCTTCGAGTTGCTGTAGTAGTCATGCATCTGCCCATCCTGCATGTGGTTCGTCCATCTTCTGGTAGGAAATAATGTATGAAGGAGCCACAAGGCATGTTTGAAAAAACATGGACTCTAACGCCCTTTAGCCTCTGCACGGTGCTTAGCCCTAGCTTCCCTGATGTGCTGGGGAAGAGAGACCACAGAAGTGGCGACTGACTGCACATCTCACATCGACTGACTTCACATCTCGCATCATCTGACCATGTTATGTTGTGGATGAGGCCCATAAGTTGTTATTTCCACCTCAGTGCTTTTGAACACTGAGCCTGCCTATTGACACTTCTAACATGGGTGGGTTGATTTGGTTAAATTTTTTTAAGAAGCGGAGACAGAACTAAGTATGAAAACTTCTTTGCATAAGCTTGAAGAAGATCCACACTTGATAACAGCATGCCATTACTACTAACTGAATTATGGATTATTTTTACCAGATAATAAACGCAAAATACAAGGCTTCATACCCTCAACTACTAAACCTCTCCACCCGCTAAATTTCCCCCATGGGAATTTTGTCTGTATTTACTGAAGAAGTTGAAATCCTGATAAATGGACATAAACTGACAGACAAAATGCAAGATAAAGAAAATTGTGTAAACACACCAGGTTTTCATAAGAGTGATCTATCAATGCTCTTTTCAGTAAAACAATGACAGAGGAAATTATTAGAGTAGGACCTTGAAGCAGTATTACAATATATACCTATTCAAATATGCTCTCCCGGGATCTTCTTTTCTTAAAACAACGCTTTCCATGCAAAATAAGGCTGGGAAGCGGGAGAAGTGCATATTAAATTTGTTCAGTCCATAGCTCCATGTACACGATCAAATTCATTTCTGTCAAAATTTGGAGAAAATGCTTCACAGCCTTTTAAGTCAGATACATCTAATAGAACAAAATAACGTCTCTGGCACATCTCGGTATGAATTTGTTATTTTACTGAGCAACTTGACACAAACAGAGATGTTTTGAAATATCCCAGGCTGCTTGATGGTCGGTTTATGTTCAGACAAAGAGGAGGAGAAGGATCTTTAGCTTATTGACTACCGGAATTCTGGGCAAGAGTTGTCTACCTCTCTCCTGAGAGTCTGGCTTTCCTAACGGAGGGGCAAGAGGAGCCTTGGCACATGGGTTGTCACATCCGTGTTTCAGATTTGCTGCAGGGAGGCTCTGTCACGCCTGCTGAAGTCACACGGCCAATTTTCCAGCACCTTTCTTAACCACATGCCTTGGAAAACAGCAAAGGTGTTTTGCCGCAGGTTGGGTAGCATTTTAAAACTTTTTAACAGGGGATGTATCGTTATTGATCTTGCGCTGGAGACTGCCTTTCTCGATTCTTCACTCTTTTGTAACGAACCTCTCTAAAGGAAAAAATGGGCTAATAATACTCATTTCACCAGGATCTCAGAGGAATGGAAGCAGTTTTCTCGTCACACTTGGGCTGACAGTTTTCTGATTGATGGCATTTAGGGGAAGTTGAAAGAGGATTAAAACCTCATGATGTTGGTTTATTTCAATAACATGACATGTTTGATATGATAATAAAGTGGGAATGTTTCTTCTGTGGCTTTTATGGGCTTGGAGTTGTTGAGGACGGTATTATGGATAAAGTGATGGCTGAAGTTATCGATACGTGTTCCTGAAGTGGCCAGATGCAAGGTGACAGGAGCCATTATAAAACCCTTAGCAGTTTTTTGTTACAGAGAACTTGACAGCAAAGTCAAAAGGAAACTAATACGGTAATAATCCATTTCATGTGGGAGGCCAAAACTTTGAACAGTGTTGGAAGGTATTTTGCTGTAACATGCTTTAATTTCATAGTTGTGCTGACATTGTATATCGAGGATTATAATCAGCAAAAGGCAGTAGAGACGGTGATTTGAGATTACAGATATTTAGAGGGCAGGTGAAGTGACAGTTAATCTTATATTCCTTAGTGGACATGTAATGAGTGAGAGGAAAGAAAGTGCTTCCCAGTATCACATATTAGCACAAAGTAAAGAGTATAAAATCCTCATAGACAGGACGGGTGGTCCCTGAACCATCCACCCATCCATCCAACACTTGGATTTGACCTTCAGCTCGCTAGTGTATGTGTTATACCCACTAATAATAAAGCCAGAATAATAGTGTTATAAGCCCTCTGTCCTAAAAGTGGTTGGCTGTAAATAAATCTCTACTAGACCAGGAAGCCTTAAGTGTAAGGAAAACTTAGCTTTTGAGTAGAGTCTTCAGGGTCTCACCGGAGTGAAGTTACCATTATTAATATCCCCTGTGGAGCTCTGAAATAATTTTGCATTTACTTGGCTATTTATATTCTCACTTATAATAATATTTTAAGTAAGTATGTTTGGTATTAATAAAGTTAATGGTTCATTGCTATTATATAACCTTTTTTATTTAGAAAGACCACTTACTCTAGGTCATTGAAAGCTAAACTGTTTTCAAAAGCTCTCTATTGCCAGCTGTGCATCACACAAGAGTCCCTAGATGTTACTTTACCTTAGGTTCTCCAAATTGCCTCTGATGTGATCTTTGGGCAGAGATCACTCTCATATTTTGGCTATGCAGGGAGCTAGGTTTAGGATTTGCAGCTGGGCAAGCCAAGTGTCCCACACCAGGTTTCAGAGACAGGCCCACAGAGGGGGAGCAGCATGGGGCACTGGCACAGAGCAGAGAAGGGGAGGAGCGGTGAGATGAGAGGTCTGGTGTCCTTCATCCACCATGTGTCCCCCTTGCCATTGGGGAAGCACCAATGGGGCATGCCAAAAGCCATTACTCTTGCGCTGGGGTGCTTGGTTTAGGTCTGCAATCCAAGATCTTCATTTGTGTGGTAGAAGACCCAAGTGACAAAGCTACAGGCAATTTGCTTTATTGCTGTTATATGACTGTAGGAATCAGAGGGATCTGCTGGGTCACCGAATCCATTATCCTGCTATGATAGGCAAACACACCGTATGAGTCCTTTCATAACTTCACCAAGTGCCACCTCAATACCAGTCTGGGGGATTTTTGTTCACTTGAGTATTTTCCCCTGGAAGGTCTGTTGTTTTTCTGATGTTGCTCCTGCAGGGAAGATTCTCCTCCTTCGTGCTGCTCCCAGGGCATCCTTCACAGTCTTGATTTCTTTGTAGCCAATGTGTAACTCTTTGCTTTTGTTAACATTGGCTTTTCACTCATATTACTTTTCTCTGTCACTGTTTCTGCCTTCACTCATTCTCGGTTCTTGTCTTTTTCATGCAAATCAGAAAGGTTTTTATTCTCTTGAAATAAGGTCTCTGTTCTCTTGTTCATCCCTGTATCTCCTATCTGCACCGGTTCTGGTTTCTTGCATGTGAATAAGGGCAGTTGTGCAGAGTGCTTCAGGTGAGATTGTGCCTGTACCTTCCACAATTTGATTCAGAAATACCTTGCTTGGCATATTCTGGTACAGCTTTGCCTCTTTCACAACTTCATCATGCTGGTGGTTGTTAGTCACTATTACACGCCAACCTTTGTTGACCTCGTTCATGTCCAAGTGACGAATTCCCAGTATGATGTACTGTTCCTCATCAGTTGTACACTCCAACCCTCAACGTGGTAAATAATTTTTACTGAATCACAGAATCACAGAATGGTAGGGGTTGGAAGGGACCTCTGTGGGTTATCTAGTCCAACCCTCCTGCCGAAGCAGGGTCATCTACAGCAGGCTGCCCAGGACCGCGTCCAGGCGGGTCTTGAATATCTCCAGAGAAGGAGACTCCACAACCTCCCTGGGCAGCCTGTTCCAGTGCTCCGTCACCCTCAGAGGGAAGAAGTTCTTCCTCATGTTCAGACG
>Ga0065711_1000108_pt1 | contig 99422 bp, 38 predicted proteins | sample Hoacrofraction12_FD_59098 | JGI IMG/M metagenome (GOLD analysis project Ga0065711, IMG submission 59098) | Hoatzin crop microbial communities from Cojedes, Venezuela - Epithelial fraction 12 v2 (version 2) | ecosystem: Host-associated > Birds > Digestive system > Esophagus > Crop | place...
CAAGATCCTGTGCAGCCTACTGTAGGTGACCCTGCTTCGGCAGGGGGGTTGGACTAGATGACCCACAGAAGTCCCTTCCAACCCCTACTATTCTGTGATTCTGTGATTCTGTGAATTGTATAAGCTCACTTGCTCGTTTTCACAGCATTACCTAGCATCTTAAGAAGTCTTTCAGCAGTACATGATCAAATTCAAATTCAAATTTAGGTACAGACCATATTGCCCAAAAGAGAGGTAAATTTGAGTCTCTAGAAGAAACTCAGCCTAACTCTTTGTCTCCATCTTGTATTGACATATTTCTTTTGTAAATTCATTCTTTTTAATGATGCTTTGAGGTCACATGTATCAACAAATACATGTTTTCTGAAGGAGAGCCAATATGCTGATTTTTAAAAGTTTTGGAAGTGGCCAGTGTTGTTTAAATAAAAATTAATACCCATGCCTACTGTTCTCCTAAGATGTAAGCAAGTTGTTGAGTAACATTTGAAGGCCTTTCCCTTGTCACAAAGAATATACCTTACTCTGATTTTTATTTCAAACCCATCTGTATTATTTGGCTTTTGATGGTGAGTCCTTACTGATCTATACATTTTTTGTCTTGTTTTCATTTTCCAAGAAGGGTAACAGTCATCATATTAGGCTGGGAAGAAAGTATCACTGTATGATCTCATAAAAGATTTTGTAGGGATGTCTAAAAGCAGCTGAGATTCTTGGGTGCTTTCCCAACCAGCAAGACTGCTGTCACATCTGATAGTGTTCCAGAAGGATTAGTGAAATAAAGGGTCCTGCTGACATCAGCTATGATTGTTGCATTTTTAGAATGGCCTTCAATGCAAAGAGCTTGTGAAAAAGCATGATTGCATTGCTGTACTATGTGCTTTCTGTTTCTGCTTCATTTTTTTGAAGATTTTGAAGATTCGTAGTCTTTTCGAACACAGATAGATTTCAGTTGCTAATGTCATTATAACAACTATACTCACTGATGCACTCTCATAGAAACTTGTGATATTTTTTTAAAAATTAGAGTAAAATTTACCCTTAATAGCTGAACTCCCTGCCAATCACACACGCACACACACGCACACACAACCTTTTCTGAAAACAACATAAGAGAATTAAAACTTACTGAAACCGAAGAGGCAATTCTACACATGATAATAAACTTTTTATTTCAGTTTGGAACAAACCCTAAAATTTTCCAACTTTTTGACAGAAGCAAAAATCCCCTAAAGTTATTTTTTGGAAAATCAACCTCATTTTGTAGTTCTAATGAAGTCTGCACTTCAGCTAGGAAGCTGACTTCCAAAAACTCATGAAGAACTTGGGGGTGTTTCAAAGAATCTTGTCATAAAGTTCCTGGCAAGCCAGAAACCCACCCACAACAAAATGCACATGAGCTCCAGGTCCCATGGCAGTGGAGAAAGTTTCAAAATATGAATCTGTGTTGGAAAGCCTAGAAGTTCTCACATCTCCAAGCTGTTTCCTGGTTGCACCATCGTATGACACTGTACTGCCAGAGCCTGAAATCTGGCAATCTGCAGGATCGGGAGCTGTGAGGCAGCCTGAATGACACCACTGCTTTGACAGCTATGCCTCTATTTCTGTAAACCTTCTGTGGAAAGGTATTTCTCTGAAATATTTCCTTTACAACGAATAGGCGTTTTCTGATGAAGCACAAAAAAATTAATATCTCTACCAGAAATACAGTACAGGAAGCAAAGTACATTTACTACATGTTGCCCTTGTTTTGATAACACTGAACTGATAACTGTCCAGATAGAATCTGCGTTAAACAGAAGCAAATTCTTATATGCACTGTAGAAAGGACCCTTGGCCATCAGAAGAAAATACAGGATTTTCGATTTTGTAAACAGAGATAGAGTATTGAATATATTCATGACCTGCTTTGCCATGTAAAGACAAGACAGATATTTTCTTTTCTTTTTTCTTTGGAAATCTGATTTCCAAATACATTTTTAATTATAGTCTTTTACAACGAGATCCCGTAAGAAATACTTCCTTAAAAGACAAAACTTCTTTGCCAGTAATTGTTTGTGTAGGCAGTGATGGCCTAGTTTTAGCCTATAACTCTTTGTTTAAGCAGCAGCTTCTTTTCTAACAATATAATTGTTTTTAGCCATTGAGAAATAAGTGCATCAAATTTTTCTTATTCGTATTGCCATTTAGCTCTTACTGGCGTATTCAGCATATCCGAACCATAGCTTAGTCATTTAAGAAACATGGAGGTTTGGCACTTATGAAATGTTGGTTATCTGCTGGTAGGTGATACATAGGTCCCTTCGTTGTTTTTACTTCTCTTCCAAATAAATAGAGGTCCACTAACAAAGCTGTTTAGTACACTTTTTGCCAATTATTTGTAGCTTCCTTTCTTGTTACAATGGTGCTTAATTAGCATCTAGCCCTTTACAAACCAGTAAGAAAGCACTTGTTTTTTCTTGTGATCCTTTTCTGAAATCATTCAAGAAACAGCAGCTTTGGAAGAGAGATGTTCAGGAGTGAGGCTTCTGATACCAACTCTTTCCTGTCATTATGACATGCAACTGGGTGCTTTCCCACAAGAAGTCCTTTGCCTGCCCGGTAATACTGTTAATTACACAGACTGGTTGGTCCCTGTAGAACAGAACTACTGAAATAAATATAAGAATCTCTCCTTAAATCTCTCCCTGGTTTGCCAATATATCTGTCCTGACAAGCATGGCCCCTGGCTGTTCTGTAAGTTCTTAATCAATGTTTGAAATACTGAAGTGTCCCCTTGGAAAAAATCCATCTTTCCATGACTCTTTTTTTCAAATCTTTATATCACCCTTTTACCATCTCTGAAACATTGCCTGGCTTCATTTTTAGTTTAACTGTTTCTGTTGTGATCTATATTTGTGACTCACTAACTGTTCAGCTAGCTTAGGTGTCTGTTTCTAGATCATTTATTACCATCACTTGCGCTGGGCTGATGACTCATTGCAATTTCAATTCAGAATTGCTCTCCATTTTCAAAACTCTCTGAAGTCGTGTTTCAACCTGTTTCTCTGGCCCTCTAGCCAACTATTTTCTCACCTCCCTATTCTGTTTCCAAGGTCTTCACCTCTTTCTTGCCCTCTTTTCTGACTCGAGCATATTTCATCATATTTACGGCTCTGGGTTTTTCTCCGAGAGGTAAACACTGCACTCTGGTACTTATCAATCAGTCTCAGTGTTATACTCTCTGTGCCCCTGGTTTTTGTCCTGGTTGTGTAGACATAAGCCTTCCTGGCCACCTTCCCCCTCCTCCTACCTATTCCTTTCTTAGGGATCCTTTAGCTTTGAAGGCTTGGAAGCCGCTATGATTATACTAATTGTCCTTACTTCAGGCACACAGGAAAAGGCCACATTGCATGTGATCAGCATGTATGTCAACTGAACCCTCTGGGTGATATAGGGAACAAGTAATTTTTACTATTCTCAGTTACAAGATTATTGAAAAAAGTACTTAAAAGTAATCCCACTGCAGCAAAACAAATCAAGAGGAGTGGGAATAAGAAGTCGTTTTGTCATATGGTGGCAGTGCCCACTATTTTAGTTAGAAGTCTAGTTTTTAAATCTATTTCTCAGTATTTAACTGATTTCTGCTGTGTTTTTCTTTTCAAATTGCAGAATATTAAATGTGTGTTTGCGTTTGTATTGGTTGGAATTTTAATTCTTTTAAATCCTACCTGCCACAGCTTTTAAAAGAAGCGGAGAATAATTATGTCCATAATTTTTATAAGTCATTTCTTGTAGTGGAAATGGATTATTTTTAAAGGTTTGTGGAAAAAAATGACATCTTTAGTCAGGTAATAAATTCAAATGAACTTCTTCCCCCTCCTTCTTTTTTTTCGCCTGTTTAGCATTTTCCACTTTTTTACTCTGTGATGTACAAGCCCTCACTGGTTAATTATGTATATATTTAGCTACTGCATGTGTTGGGCTTATTATTGTCATCTAATTAGATGTAACTCGAACTACTTGCTTCTAGAAAAATCATTAAAAATTCTTTCCTAATGACCTAGAGATGACAAAATGTCTGTAAAGTGTGAAGAAGCAGACAAGTGCAGGAACATCGCTCTTAAAGAGTGTTAATCCAGATGCTGCAATCATCTAATTAAACAATATTTTGCTGTCATTAACATTTTCACCAAGGAATTGCAGTTATAATTTCTTTGTCAGCTGTCTCTAGCTCACTTTACCTTCAAAACTAAAGTGCCATATAAAAACATTAAATTGGATGGTTTAATTAAAAAGTTTTTTTTAAGGAAGAAACATATCCAGTATTCCTGAGATCTCATTTACTATGCCTCAGTTTTATTGTTCAAGTAGATTAGTGTCATAGGCTTGCGATATTTAATATTCAGCGTTTAATATTAATCTCTCTAAGCATACTTGGGGAAAAATCTGAAGTTTCTGCAAAGGTATAGGGACTATGAATAGCAGTACAGATTTATGTTTTATTTTTATTTAGCTAAAGAACCAAATAATTCTTCCTGGAAGCACCAGACAATTGATGAGATGGCTAAGTATAATAATCTGCTGACTTTCTTCTGAAAAAAATCATTGTGAAGCCAGAACTGATCAAGAAAGCATTCCTAATAAAGTTAAACCACTAATATTTATGTATGTTTAGAATTAGGGATTTGTAATCCCATTATAGGCCTAGATCACTGTCCTCCACTCAGATAAGCATAGATGTGCAGGCTTATCTCATCATGTAGGGCTGGTCTCCTTTCACAATTTAGGTTATGGTTCATCTTCTAGAGTCATTTTTATTTGTTGATATTAAAAAGTTGTTGAATTCAGAAAACTAAATCACTAACTTATTTGCTAAACAATTTAATAGCTGTTCTTAGTAGTTAACCTCGTCATGAATAAAATGTGGTTTATAAGTATTGAAGGAGAAGAGAAGTAAATATTTTGTTTATTTTTTCACAAGACTATGGTTATATTTATCAAATACATAATCACTAAGGCTCCATTGTTTGTAACCTGTCCTACCTACACTGACAGCTAAACTGCTTTAAGTTATTTCACATTGTGCGGTAAATAAATGCACACAGGAGTTACTGCAGTGTCCTGACGTGGAGCTAAATCCACATGATAATTTGTTCATGTGTCCATACTCTTAAGTAACCTATCAAAACCACACAGCAAAGGAGAACTCATATACAGCAGCTAAGCTCAAGACAGCTTTTTTCTTGCTCTATTCATATGTGATTTTCCCATGTGGAATAGGTACGAAAGGTCAAAATCTTGTTCAGTGAATATTGAAATCGAAATGAAATTTACATCAAAATTAAATAACATCTTGATATGAAAAATCTCAATTTTGAAATAAAAAGTCATTTTGGATAACCCTAAATTTCCTTTCAAAATTTTGCAAAAGGATGTTCTTACCTTTCCAAATGATTATATAGTGTGTTTTCAGTTGAAGGTCTTTATTACTGTGAACTCTTTTCCAGAAAACTTTTGATTCTGAAGAAGCATCATTTTTGTTTATGCTTTGTAATAGACTATAGTCACCTTGGTCATTCTCTTCCTGAATCCCAAATTTCTTTTAGTCTGCTGTCTGCATAAGCACAGATGTCTGTCTTTTATGGGAGCTTTTGCACATGCTTCTGTTAACTTAATTGAGGATTCTGATGGTGAGAAAAGCATTTATTATATATAGGTATAGTTTTATAAAGGCTGTTTTTTATAGAACCTTAAATTTTACAATCTCAAGAAACTTTACAACTTGTATGTAATTAATCCCTTGCCGGTGAGGAATAGAATTGATTTGACAGATGTGGAAAATGAGGCAGAGTTGTCTTACTTCAAGACATATAGAACCCCTCAAAAAACCCTTAAACCAATTAATATTTTGCCAGGGAGTACCTTTGCTTTTCCTCCCTCACACAGACAAATTCTGGTGTATTTCTTGATTTGATAAATTCTCATTCTGTTCAAGAATAATTTTGCATTAATTCATCATTGATATTACGGAATCATTTTTGGTTTTAGCCGTCTTTATTTGTGTGTGGCACACAGTGCTGATATTGCTTTTTTAACAAAGTTGTATTTGTACCTAAATAATTTTTTATTTTCTTGTGAGCATGTTCAAAATGTAAAAGTGAGGACGCACAGTTGTTAACAATATGCACGTTTCCTGTTTTCCATGAAACTATGTACAAAATAGAAACATGCTTCTTGTTCATCAACTTCTCCTGAAAAAACAAGGTGTTTGCAGAGCAGTGAAAGTTTCACATTTTATTAAAGCAGAGCTGATTTTTATGGAGAATTGCAAATGCTACTCAGAACAAGGAGGCCAGTGTTTTCTTGTGCCGGGTTTTGTACCCCAGGAATCTGTCCAGAATCTGGAAGGAAGCAGTTAGTGAGACAGGGCTGTAAATCTGCTGCAGGACTGGGAATTGTTAACCTGGGTTATTTCAGTCTGCTAATTATATTATATAAATACACACACATATATTTATGACCTGATTTTGTTTTTTAAGACTCGTATTGCATATTGTGTGGTTCTCAGTAAATCAATATGGTGGATGGTTCTGTACTGAGCAACTTCATTTGTCTTACCACTGAAATGTTAAATACTACCAAATATCAGCTGACACTGAAATAACAGCCCTTCCCAAACATGCTTTTCCTGGTGGTGAATTAATAATTTTCAGTTCAATTCAGTTGCAGATTGTTCTTTTGAAAGTGTGGCTAAAGATGGTTTTTGCATGTTTGAGCTGCTAGGATGGTACCAATGTTTCTTTTATTACGTTTGGAGAGAGTGGCCAGGACAGTCAGCTCTGTCTTTTAGGAGGGAGAAAATGTTTTGTAATTTTCAAATTGGGTACATAATACTGTTAAAGCAAACATGAATTCTTCCACTTTTATTCCACTGTTGCACTGAAATTTAACCACTTCTTCAGTGAAGAAGAGCCATGGGGAATAGTGGATTGATACGGTCTATCTAGGATAGACCTAGATTGCAAACCTCAAATTTACCCCCGTACTGGTGGACTCTCATTTAATCTTTGCCAGCTAATGATACTGCATACAGTATAAGGGAAAATAATAGTGTAGTGTTTTTAAATTTCAATGTTCATGTTATGAAAATAGCTTCATGGAAATAAAACAGAAAATGTGTATTGGCGTATGGTGGGTCTTAGCTGATTTTGAAAGATACTGTGCTCTCTATAGTATGCTGATTTCTGCGTTGAGTTCTCATTCGAGATAAGTGCATCTAAATGGCTACTTTTATCTGGAAGGTTTATATCTGATTCTGTCAAGTGATGGGAACTGGGAACATATGATGCAACATAAGTATTCTCTAGATTCTCCTTCTCTGGAGATATTCAAGAGCTGCCTGGACAAGGTCCTGTGCAGCCTGCTGTAGGTGACCCTGCTTCAGCAGGAGGGTTGGACTAGATGACCCACAGAGGTCCCTTCCAACCCCCACCATTCGGTGATTCTGTGATTGTTTTTCAGTTGGAGAAGTGAACTCTATTTCCTAATTCTTCAAATTCTTTCTTTCTTAATAGGACGAACATACAATGATCTGAACCAATACCCTGTATTTCCGTGGGTTTTAACAAACTATGAATCTGAAGAGTTAGACCTGACCCTTCCAGGCAACTTCAGGGATCTTTCAAAGGTATGCTTCAATTCTGTTATAAACAGTCAGCCAGCCCTTTTTTGGAAGAGATTTTATTTTGTATTTATAGTCTGGTTAAGTTAGGTCTTTATCTTAAAGTCAGAAAAGTCTGAAATAGACCTTTCTATTTTAGAATTATTTTATACAGAATCTCTACACTATGCTAATTCTGTGCCCCTGACTAATCTGATTCCAAACTTGCAGCTCTTCTGTGCCTTCTGACTTACGTATCATGAGTGCATCAGACCTTAATTATCTCCCTTAGTTTATGAAAGCTGATCCTTTGGAAATAAAGCACTTGGACTATTTTTTCACTTGGTTTTGCAGTGACTAGACGAGTAATATAATAGCAGCACCTCCTTTTGGTTTCATAATTATTCAGTAAACAAGTATTTTGTATTTTGGACCCTGAAATATCTGATCCCTGTCATTATTTGTGATTTTTGTCCTCCAACCGGACTTGGGCAGTTAGTGCTTTATAATAATACAGTTCCTAGTATTTGTTTCTCTAATAGCACCAGGCTACCGTCTATACCCAGCTCTGGTACTCTGGTTGCATCAACAAACTGGAGAGGAGGCGTGTCCTGGCCAAGCATAGCAGAAGCATATGGAGGGGCTCTACTTTTGGCCAACTGTAATAAAGACAAAAACCAGGATTTGAAACTGAGTTGTGGGAAGTATCTGCTATGGTTCCTATCAGCTATGAAAGTGTATGCACGTTCTTACCAGTGAAGGTGGGTAGCCTTGCAACATCCCCAGCGTGAGGTTTCTGTTGCCCGGGCTTGACAGCTTTCTTGCATCCTTGCCACAGTTCCCCAGCCAGGAAGGAGAAGTTGCTTGTACAAGTTGAGTGAGGCTCAAAACCGCAGGAGGCTGTCACTCGCTGGCTTAAGGAATGAGGCTGGAGGGGAGAAAATGACCCCGAAGGCTCGGTCTGCAACCCTGTGCTGTAGCCCCTGCTTTCCCTTCTGCTGCTTGTCAGGGGTGAGGCTTTCTGGGGCTTCTGCCTTGAAGCCTGCTTTTGTTTCCTCCTCTTCCTGCAAACACATATCCTGGGCAGCAATGGAGAGATCCCGCCCTGGGTACCTCACAGTCTTATATCTCTGTTGCGAAGAGCGTGCTTCGTGCAGTACTTCCAGAAGTATTGTAACCATTCCTGGAAGCCTGTTTTTGTGAGACTACCAATATAATTTGAGTAGGACTTGATTGCATGACAGCAGATAGAGACACGTAAGTGTCCTCTCCCTTTTTTCTTAGGTAAATAAATAATAAACCCAGAAATTAAACTACATTCACAGTATGCCTCAAGTGTAAACAAATTGGTTGAGACTCTGCTTATGTGATGTAAAACTTCTGACCTTTCATAATATTATAGGTATGTTTGACAAATGTGTTTTTCAGTTCTATAGCACCATTGTAATCTGTGCCAGGAGCAATAAAAGAAAATCCACAGACACGAGTTAAATAAAAATCAGTGATCACATTGCGCTGGCTTGTTCCCTAGCATGTATAAAAATATTTCTGTTTGAGAGTTGTTTCTAGTGATAAACATTTCATTAAGATGCTTACACTTTTCAAAATCTCTCAAACTCACTTCTTTCTAGCATTAATAGCTCTGTGTGTGGTGAAGGGCAACGAGATTAGACAGCGTCTTGTGAGTCCTTCATTAGGTACTTCATTTTGGTTGAATCCAAATTTTTATGGCAGCCTATTAAAGTATGTAATTGCTACAGGAAGTAGTGTCATAGTTGAATAGATAGGCTTTCCTCATGAGTTAGTGAAGACTCATTATGGAATTAGTGTTGTATAGCTTATTAAGTATCACTGCGCGCCTAGTAGTGCTCTCCCTTGAAAGGAAATGTAAAATCAAGTCCCTGATTATTTATGTTTCTTCAAGAATCTGTGCATTGTGCACAGCAGTTTTTTGCCTGAGGACCTTTTCTTATCCAATTTGATAACAGCGTTCACTTATTCAAAAGCTACCAGTGGTTTCCTCTGGAAAAGCCAGGGTTTTGACCACTGAAAAAAAGCCTACACAGAACTAATTAAGTAGAATGGTCTTTCCTTTCTGGCAAGATCTGGGCTGCATTTATCCCATGGATGTGTGAGAAAACACATGTGCGATCTGTAAAGTGTTGTGGGATCCCGCAGGATAAAAGGGGTGTAAATGTCAATTTTTTCCAGTGTTTATTATATTAACATCTGATAGGTTTCATTTCACAACAGTTTTAAAAGGAAAAATGGATTAATGATTTTTTGTGAAAGGCAGTGCCCAGTTAAGATGAAATGCCTTACTTTGTGTGCTTTGACTGTTATGCGTTACTTGCATCCTATTTCAATTTGTGCATTATCGGTAAAAATAATCAAAATCAGAACCTATCTGAAGTGTTTCCTTGGCAATTCTCTTTTCCTTTTTGATATTGTCCTGTATCTGTAAGTAAGCTCCTTCTTTCCTTGTTAGGGAGGTGAATCCTGAGTAGCCTAGTGTTTAAAAGCAGGAGTTAGTGATTTATTGTTCACATTATTGAACCGGGATGTGCCATCAAGCCTCGGCCAGACCTCTGGGGCAGGCCCACACAGTATCGTTTCCATGAGGAGCCGCTTCCTTCTGTCAGATTTTACCCTGCAAAGGAGAAATGTTCCTGCAGATTTGACGGCAAATCAGAACCTCCAGCTAAGCTGTTGATAGATAAAATCTCCTGTGTCAGTTCCTGCCCTTCTGTCTTCCCGCAAGTTTGCCCTTCTTAGGTTTCACAAAGCCTCTATCCTTAATATTTAGTAATTAATACCCCTCAAACAATCTTTTGAAATGATGCAGAATTCTAACACTATTACATATGTGGTAAAACCCACAAAAAGCAATGAAATTAAAAAGAGAGAGCAACGATCATGCTTTGATTTTTTGGTTTACAGTGGGTTTGGTAGGTAAATGTAGATGCTAAATCTAACTTCTTTTAAAATGATTGATTTGTGTATTGTCCCACGAAGTTCATATAAAGCTCCAGTGTCAGTTATGATAAATGACTTTTGAATTTTTTGACCTTTGATTCCTAGGCTTTCTGTGTAAAATATGACACACCACCTTTGTGATATCACCACTCCTAAGAGAACATATTTGACAAATGCAATTCGTATGTTTTGTGGAAATGAGATTAGATGTGTTTGGCTTGCTTACCATGTCAGTGACAGAGTAAAACATATGCCTTTTACATTTAGCTCAAACTTAAATATTTACATTTCTGCAAAGCCATCTTGAACATGTAACTTTTCCTTTCCTTCCATTCCCTTGTGTTCTGGTTTTATGTAGCGCTCCTCAGTGTGGTACTTTTACATCCAAATGTTGCTTGTTCTTTCAGAATGATTATATTTAAATATTAATCTGGAAATTCCTCTGCCCTTTTTCTTCGAAGTGTTTGGAAGTTCCCTTATCAAAGTTTTTTTTTTCCCCTTTTACATATAGTTTGAGGCTTAAAACCAGGGCCCATGGACATGGAAGGTGCTGCAGCAGTAGGACATATTGGACCTTTCATTTGATTAGACAGTGTAGGCTCAAGTTTTATTCATTACATACACAAGGTTAAAGGTTATATTTATTGTTTGACAGGATGAAAAGCTAATGAGAGAGACTGTCATAGATACGTAGATTATCTTTTCACTATCAAACCACCAGGTGATCTGCTTATTTTCTTCTTTACTGAGATTTCCTGTGGAAGAATACCTATGGTATTAAACATTAGTGTGGGAAATGCATATGCAGCCCTTACTGTACACTGATTTTTGGGGGGTTTCGGCATACTTAAAACGTGGTGTGGTTTGTTTATGCAAAACTGTATGACTTTTACTCCTAAATTATAGTGAATGCATGGATTTGACATGCTGCATTGTCCCTGCTCATTAAAGTGTAAATGGGAATCACTCCTCATTTACTTCCAGTCATACATCCTGTTAAATAAAATGATTTCTTCACCAGGCAAAGTAATACTAATATTGACATGTGTATGAGACATCACACACCCATTCATTGAGTGGAAAAAATTATATTTTGTTAATATAGAAGGTGTTTGACTGACGGGTGGTGATAAGCATAACCACTTTTCCTTATTACTGTGCCATTTCAAGAAAAGGAAGTGATAAAGCCCCAAGGCTTCTAAATGTAATAATGCAAATGAACGCATCAAAGTGTGAATATTTCAAGGCAAACCACGCTTAATACTTCCAAAAATGTGTATGTCGTGGAATGGAGTTTATGGGCTTAGCAAGAGCCACTCTCACTGGATAAATGAAATCAGTTTCTGTAACTTAAACTTCTCTACCACACGCAACTCTAACATCAGAAGAACAATTAGTTTGATTCTTATTTGGTTTAAACCTCACAATTAAACATTTTCTTTTCTTAAATATGAAGTTCATTTACTCAGTGAAACTCTTGTACTTTGAATGTGCCAGAACTTTTATATTTGATGATGTTGATATTGCTATGTTGAAGAAAAGCTATTTACAAATTTGGATACAGTCAGAATTTATTTTAAACTTTAAGGTACCATCCTAAGATGTCCTACTTAAAGGTTGTTTGGTGGGGGTTTTTTTAATAAAAAAGCAAGCAGTGAGGAAAAGCTGAGTCTGTATTCACCCAGAGCCAAATAAAGCCACGCTGCAGATTTCTTTTGTACCCAGCTACGATTTTGCGCAGTACATTACAAAAGAAGAGACAAACAGATAAGGTAGCAGCTGCATGAATTAGAGTCAAGATAAGCAGAATATTTCAGTGGCTGGATAAATAGGATGCTATGTTCAGTTCTGCTCTCATGAGAGAGTGTAGTGCTATGAAGACAGCCGGCAAAACAGTAAATATTACATGAGCTAACATAACATGTCCAGTTGATATAAACACTAGATGTATTGACAATGCACTGGTTCAAAGGCCAGAAGTCTGAAGAGATTAGCCAGATAAAAAAGAATGACATGAATAGCAGTATGTTTTTAATGCTAAAATAAATACTTACTTTATTTTTAAATGGAAAAAGAAGCATAAAATAAACTCAAACAGCAGCTTTTAATACATCAGAAGTGAAGTGGCTGAATAGGCATTGTCAGTGAGTTGTTTTGCTTGGTTGGAGTAGAGAATAGCTTATAAAACAATCTTATGAAAAGTTAATACTCTTTGATACGAGTCCTTATGGAGGGCTTTTTTTAATAAAAAGACAAATTTTGTGTTTGGAAAAAGCATTTTAGAAAACATTATAGAAAGAATTTTTTGTTTAGTGTTCAGAACAATTTTTTTGACTCAAATTACATTTCTCTACTAGTCTTATGGTTAAGGTACTGGACTGAAACATAGTACATGGATTGAGATTTGCCTTTGTATTATTTGTGCATTTCATTTAACTAGTTTGCATGGCAGTGGAACCTCATTGAAATGGAAGTAAAATTGTTTTCTTCTGTTACATGAAGATAACAGGATAAATCCATAAATAAACTTTATCTCCATTTTATAGCCACAGTTTCAGATTAAAACTGTAGTCATAGACTTTCTGGACTGAGAATGGCACTGTGTGGAAGAGTGACCAAAGCTCCATATACCCTGCACATTTCACAAGAAATGTGAGAGACTCCCATTACTGTAGAACTTGTCATCTAGCAGTACACACGCCTCATCAGAGTAAAACTGGATTAGGTGCTGGTTTGTACAACTGAGTTTTAAAATCTTTACAGAAAATGTATGTCTTTACCGAAGGATAAACTGTTACCATTTCTATGGGCGACAGCGTTTTGCCACATGGACACAGAAAAACCACTAAGGAAGCCAGAGGCAGACCTCTTTGAATTTACTCCGTGCTGTTTTATTTACGGAAGTTTTCACTTTCAGAAAACACCTGGTCATTTGGTACATATGAGCAGATCTAGTTGGTGTTAATCAGCAAATTTTTAAATAACACAACAAAATCATGAGAGATTTGAGCGCTTTCCATGACTGTTACCACTGTGCGTGGTTTTCTGCATCAGGAGAGGCGAAGTCCTTACGGTTAATGTGCAGAGAAGTGGTTCACATAAGGGTCTCCAGTGCTGCACAGAAAAGGAGAAAAGGGGGATCAGATATTCCTTGCATTTCTTCACCACGGGCCAGAGATCCCCAATGTAACGCTGACCCAGAAGCTGCAGCGGTATGAGCGTGGTGCAGCTCCCAGCTCTTCTCCCTGTACAGTGGTGCATTGACCCAGCCGCGCTGCTTCTGACATTCCAGCTGTCAGCTCTGCACACATGGTGCTGTGTTTGCACACCGGCCCCTCTAGAGCTAGCTCAGAGATTTCTAGCACACCTTTGCATTGCAAGCTGTAGTCATACCTAAGCAGTTTACCCAGGAACACTAGAAATCTTGGCGGAATGGCAGAAATGAACTTACATCTCCTGAATCACAGGCTACCATCCAGATCACTAGTTCATCCAGTCCAGGATCTGTCCTGAGCTGTCGAGGTGAGACTTTCTCGCTGAAGAGCAGCTCTGCCTCACCTCCTTGTTCCTCTCTTTCTTTCCTTCTCTCTGGGACAAGGAAGGGTAATTCCCAGAAAAGATTCTTCCCAGAGATTTTCACATGAAGATTTCCATACGATACAAGAAGAGAGATGACTCTCGTGATACTTCACTTAGAGTCCATTTTATTCGGCAGATATTTTGTGCATTTCAGCATTTTCTTTCGAATGAATCCTAAAGTAATTGAAAAAAAAATGGATTCTGACTCTGAAAAGAATATTGATGAGGATGAAGGTAATCTTCAGAATACAGCTTTTTAGGTTTATCATTTAATAAATTGAACATGTGTCTTCTGAAAGTAGATTATTTTTGCTACTTTTGCAGACATTTTTACATGAAAATGGTAATGCACAGTCTTACAACCTTGTATCTTTTATCTTTTAATTTGAAATAACACTTCTCCCTGAAGAACCTAGAAAACACAATAGTGTGTCTGCATTAGTGTTTTATGTGACTTTGGAAAATTATTGTCAAGTTCTTGAGAGAAAGTACCTTTCTCATTAAATACAACTATATATATATGAGTTATTTAAAGCCAGGAGTTAAACCATCATTAAAACTTTGCTAGTCTATAAAATAAAATACCTTGTAATTATTTTGGAGCATCAGTTATGCTTCACAGTTCTTGTTACTGTAATCAATTTGCAGTGAAGAATGAAAACACATAGCTTGTTTGATGAAAGACATCTGATCAGCTTCAAATATATTTTGAAAGGCCTGGAGTTTTGATTTTCAGTCTTGCATTAATCACCATATCTCTTCTCTACTGCGCCTTCAAACATATATGTACAATAATATTGTGACAGGTGATGCCTCTGTCTTCCATAGCCTCAGAATTCACTGCAGCATAGAGTAAGATGCACCTTCACAGTGGGGGAAGAGATATTCTCAGGGTGTTTTTCCATTGCAAAATACAGTCTCACCAATTTATCTGCCCGTTTGTGTTTCCTTCTCAGAGGGGGTGAACATTTCCTGTTAACAGACGAGGGTGGGAATTACTGCATTAGCTTTTGAAATGTGCAGTTGGGGACTGGAATTTGTACTGCCAGAGAAGTGGATGCACAGTAGCTTGATGAGGGTGATGTCAGCAGGTCCCATGCAGTCCCCAAAGCATCCCAGAGCGTTGGTATCATTTAGCAAAGTGCACATGAATCTGCGCAGTTTGTCAGTCTAATAGGAATAAAATGTCTTTCAAGAAGTTATTCTTTCAAGAACGTGACTGAACAACCATTTGTATGTATCGGCAACTTACAGCCTATAATAATGCCAGCATGTTTCCTGACAGTGGCAGGATGTGTAAGGAAACAGAGTATAACGACAATGCAAATACTTGTTTTCTCTTTTACCAGTAGTTGGGAAACAAGCCTGGAAAGCGTTAGGGAATGGCTCATACTTCTCTTTCAAGAAGGTTTTGTGAGGTGTTGCAGTGCAATCTATATCAGATAACTCTGATCCTTAGGGACTGCGTATACATTTTACATGTATGAGAAAGCTATTAACATCTCCATTACACAGCAAAGTATTAAGCATCCAGAGCATTTCATGTGAAAAATGCCGAAATCATAATGTATTAAAATGTGTTTGTCAAACACTGCTATTTAAAAACAAGCTCTACTATAAAAAAAATGGAAAACTGCATGTTCTGTGTCAGCCTTTTTAACAGCCATCTCAAAAAACATAGCAGAGCTGAAGGAATAAAATTCTTACAGCTTTAAAATTGTTCAGTTACAGACATAGTGTAGTGAAACACACTGATTTGCCCTTGTACTAGTATTTCCATTCCAAATGACTTTGTATTTTAACTCAGTAGAAGAATTGTGCTGTGGCATGAAATGCAAGAATACCTGTTAGCATTTTGAAAAGGGTCAAAGTCCTTGAGTTATGTTTGTTTTCAAGTTGTAATTCCCTTAATAATATGAATTCTAACTCTTAAATTTTGATTAATACAAATCAGGCAATAATTGAAAATTATAATAAGTTTAGACAATTATTTGGTGTGCAAGTGTGCTCTCCTCTAAGTATTAAACTTTGTGTGTTTGTTAGGTTAATTTTACTACAAAAGCTAAAATCTGAAGATTCTTCGCATAGAGGTAGTAAATACACTACTACTATCTCATCTTGAAAAACAGATTTAAGATCACTTATATATTTCAACATCTTGTCTGCTTTCTGTTGTACTTTATCATAGTGACTTTTGTATCATATAATAACAAACACATTTTGCAAAAAAATTAGGATATAAAGTGGGTTAAAAAGAAATTGTAGGAAAGCCTGTATCCCCTAAGTAGACACGTCAAAACCAGCAGTTCCTACTACTATCTTACATTTCTTTTGGTTTTCACACGATTTGTATAGATTGTCTGCTAAGTATGCTCAGAATGGAGTTTAAATCTGTTAATAATTTCCAAATTCTATTGTTTTTAAGGACAAAGCTTGTTTGTTTCACTCAGTAAAACCTGGCTTTGTTCAGTCAGAAAGTAGATCCAGTCTTGCAGGACTACGCATGGTTTTTAAGTATTTCTGCTTAGGATCACCAGACACCATCAGCAGTTCCGCGTGAAATCTTTTCATCATGAACGGTGCATTACAAAGTATCCTGTGTGAGCAAAAGTCAGTTTTCATTAACTATGTGATTATGGTGAATGACAGCAACAGAAATATTAGTTTGGCCTCAATGCATTTAAAATGCAGTTTTAGAAGTCTATTTCCAGAACAATGTTACTGAATTAATTGGGAAACTACTCATACTTCAAGAAGGTCTTGAAAGTTTGCAGATGTGGATCACTTATATATGTCAATTAAAATAAGGAAAGTCGTAAGACTTTTTGTACATAAAGCCTTTGAAAAGAAATTCTAAGCCTACAGCAGTCTGAAGGGATTACTACAGCATGGAATGAGTTTGGTTGCAGTCTTCTATGTAGTGAATCTTAGTGTAGAATTAACGTACGACTTATCAGACAGGCTGATAATGTATTTGATCTCTTATCTCTTTGTAGCCTATTGGTGCTTTGAACCCAAAGAGAGCAGTCTTCTATGCAGAACGGTATGAGACATGGGAAGATGATCAGACTCCACCTTATCATTACAACACTCACTACTCTACATCTACTTCTACATTGGCTTGGCTTGTTCGTATTGTAAGTATTTTTAGATCCTGGTTTTCATCATTGTCTTTATGCACAACATCTATTCTGCCACTTAACACTATTTTGATTTTTCTAATGAAAGTACCTTTCTATCCAAAGCCCATTGTCCCTATCTTCAAATCTCAGAAATTCTCTAGATATACTGTGTATGCTCACTTGTAGTGATTCCTTCCTACCCAAACAATCTGAAATAGATTTAGACACAAAATTGTGGTAGTGTAAGGACACATACGATGAAGAAAATTCATCTAAAACTGAATCCATCTAAAAATTTCTTTAGACAATACAGAAAGCTGATACTACTCATATATTTGCATATTATTTTCAGCTAGGGACAGATATATATAACATTAATGAAAAACCTTTTTAAAAAGCACTTTAGGTTTTGTCAGGTGGAGAGGTGAATTATAGAACCAATTTTATATTAAAGCAGTATGGAATGATATTTTATGCAAATGAAATATCCTTCTCAATGAATTAGTAGCTTACAGTTTTCAGAAATGTAAAAATGTAGATTCTAGCTTCGAACTGCTCTTTCAGTTCTGGAAATTTCATGCTTAAGGCCTATCCTCAAAATCAGATCTAGGGAAGGGGGGCAAATTTCAACAACAGAATGAATCTGAATTTGATTTCTGTGTTAAGACAATGAATTACAAAAAAAAAGAAATGTTGATGAGAGACTTAAGGTTTCACAGATAAACCTGGATTAATGAAAAATTGAGTCACTGTAATTTCTGAACTTAAACTACACACTGCCAATAAAAATCTGTTGCATAAGATGTATTCTAAGCAAGTTTTTCACACAACTAAGCGAAGCAGAGCTGCACAAAGCTAGGCATCTGAGTTTTTACTCGTCTCAGCTTCCCTTAGACATGTCCTGTCTTTCTGCTCAGACGGGAAGAATTCATGTGTCTATGAGTTCAGGATATACTTCTTCTTAACCCGTGGGAAACTAAACATTGATTACACTCCTATATGGGGTGATCACTGTACTCCTCCTAAATGTTGCTAAATTATTCATGTACTGTGAATACATTTTATAGTTCACATGTGCTTCTTTGTTGCCTTTAAGTATATTAAAAACAGTGGGTTTATTTGCATGTTTATCTATTAACTTTGGCTGCTATTCAACAAAAGGTCCCCTCTTGCTAGCCGGCAAATCCTGAGGTCTGAAAGTCTGCTTACAGGCTGAATGTACAACACACCAAGGAGTATTCAATTCCTGCATTAGGCTAATGCTGTGTCATTTTTACTACTGTTGTTTATGTAGTACTGTAGGTGTTCTTGCTCTCTTTCTCTTCTGCCCTAAAAGAGTGAGAGAACAAGATCTCTGCCTTGACGACCTTGCAATATAGACCTGACAAATTATGTTTATTAGAGGAAGCAATATATTGTGAGAATAAAAAGCAGAAATGAGAAGGAAAAGCAGTGCTTTCCAGGGAAGAGATTGCTCATGGCAAGAAGGTGAAAAAAAAAAAGGGACAATTTAAGTAAGGGAGCACACCCAGATAGGTATTTTGAAGGTTATTTAAATAGGAGTGACCAGCAAAGAAAAGCAGTCACTAGTGGGAGGAGACAACAGAGGTGATAGGGAGAGAGATGTGGGGAAAATTTACATCTCAGAAAAGGGAAAAAAGAAATAACGTGATGAAATCAGATAGGACTGTGTATGGAAACTCAAAAGAAAGATATGAAAAAAAATTATACAGAGACAGTAAAAGGTTATAGCTATGGGGATTATAAAGTCATAGTGATCCTTAGAGAGGTACTCTGGGCTATAAAATGAAAGATGAAAAATCCCAAGGGAGAAGATTATGCCAGTGAAGTTGATAGATAAAGCAAAGTCATATTTCAGAAAGTTAAAGTAGCTTTCTTGCTCGTGAATTTTTTGAGCTAGTGTTTTGTTATGAATTTGTGAAGAAGACAGTGTAAAAACGTTTTATAGAAGGTAAAATTACAGTCTAGTCCAGGAAGAGGAAGGTGACAATACGAGATGAAGAGATTCAGACACAAAAATGCTTTCAATATTTTAATATATTGGAGAAAATTCGTGGGAAGAGATGTATTGCTGTGGAGCTTTTAGTAAAAGGTGACAACAAACTAAGAATGAAAGAGAGGAATGGAAAGTAAAATCATGGGAGAAGACTGCATAGACAAAAAAAATAAAAGAAAAAGGAAAGAAAAAAGAGAAAAATGGAGAGAAAACAAACAAGTAAACAAACAAACAAAAAGTATATTGGGGGTGAGATAGTCTGGATAGAAGCAGAACAAACCAGTATAGTGTAATGTGGATCTGGGGAGGGAGAAAGTACACGCCTAGACCTTTGTACTGGAGGAAACAGTCGTTGCAATAGGAAAGGAAGTTTCAGCCACTCTGAAGTACGTGTATATAGAGTTGTGTTATTGCCACAAAATCTTAAAATTTTTTTTTAATCTTGCTTTTTGGCTTTGGCAGATGCAATCTGGTTCCTGACAGTTCTCTTCAAAACATTGCTTGTAATATCATATTTCTGAGTCAATTCTGTGATAATCTACTCCCTACTGCCTTATATTTCCCTCTTTTGCTTTCCTTTATCTGACATATCAGGCTACTTTTATAAAAGGCACTTTATGCCTTAGCCTCAGTTCTGTCCTATTTAATTGGTTTTGATAAAATCAATCTCTGCCTCGGTTTTGTCATTAATAAATTTTTCACTGGTAATGCTGTTTTATCTTGAGTTCTTTTGTGTACTAAGAGTGTCCAGTAAAAATCCATCTTTAAAATTGACCTATTTCATTATGTTTTCAAAAATATGGCAGTGGCTTAGCATATGGTATGTTGAAGCTACTGATAATTACAGCAACTATAATAATTTTATCAATAATTTTTGTTCTTCTGCCTTTCATGACACTTAGTAGAATAGGGTGTAATCCTTAGCTGAAGCTGTGGGCTACTAGTGCATCTGCAAAGCTACTGTTTGTATTTTCTGTGAGCTGGTTGCACAAGTCTAGGTGTACTCCATTCTCTTCTGTAAGAATGCTAGCAGAAGAATGAAGGCAGTTTCAGGATAAGCAACGGTTCAGCCTCACCAGGCCGTATATCAAATTGGTTATGGTCACTTTTGAGGGTTGTACAGCTGACCCTGAAACTATCCCAAAGCAAGATAATGCACACACTGTCTTTCTGTACAGCCTCCCCTCTTCTTCCCCCCTCCCTGCCATGTGTGCATGCACAAACTCATATGCGAATTGAAATTATAATTCTTAGGTAACCCATACATATTTATTTAAACTAATCCATTGTGCATTTCAGAGCACTCCATAATACTAGAATTCTGAAAGGTCAGGAAACAATCCTGTAACTAGCTTCATAAGAAATGAACTGAGACACAGCCGAGAAACTTTTAATAATATAATTACAAATGAATCCTGCATGTTCTCTAAAAATGTTAGGGTTGTATTAAAAATCAGCTGTCTCTTGAAAGTGATCAGCATGTTTTCTAAGTTGAGGGGTAGACTATTAAAGGTTAGATAACTACTTAGCAGAGATAGATAATGAATGTGAAAGTCTACCGCATTGTTCAGTCAGGTTAATAATGATGACAAAAACTAACATTTTGTATAATATTTCCTTCCTCTTCTTTAAGGTGTTACTGAAATCAAACCATGGTTACACATTTTTGCACATTGCACATCCTTAGGTCTAAACCTAAGAAATTCTAATTCTTCCTTAGGAAATCTGAGCCAACACCACTCATTAGTTTCCTCCAGCAAACACAAGAAAAGGAATTCTGAAAAGGGGTGCACTGTTCTGTTGGCAACATTCCACTTTTGTATCAATGAAGTTAAATATTCATAGTTTATAGATAGAATTGTAGAGTCATAGAATCATTGAATGGTTTGAGTTGGAAGTGACCTTAAAGATCATCTAGTTCCAACCCCCGTGCCATGAGCAGGGACATCTTCCACTAGACCAGGTTGCTGATAGGTGACCTTACCACCTGTTTCAAGAGTAATTTTTTTCATGTGCTTTCCGTGTAGGCCAGTGAATATATGAGTTGCAGTACGCAGACTAGTTTAAACACAGAATCCTCCATCAGAATGCTGTATATTCCAGTGACTTGAATGTCAGCCTGAAAAGTAGATGGAATAAAACAGAAAGTAGATGGAAGATTTAATTGTCTTGAATGTGAATATCATAATTATTTTCACATTTTTAGGTGAAATAAGCTAGAGCTATCGTGCAATTGGGTGCTCTCAGTAGTAGCTGTTGCAGAAGTTGTGTTTGTGTGAATCAGCTGTGGTCAAGAAGTTTGCAGAGAATAATTGGTTTCCAGTTTCTGTTACTGTAACCAAGTACTTGTCCAAGGTAGAAGAAAATCTGGATTTATTACGAGTCAGGGCTGATTGAGCTGAAACCAGTTTTTAGTGAGATTCAAAGGTGGGGAGGACCTGAAATCCCCTTATAAACAGAAGTGATAGGTCCGAGTTGATAGGTCTGAGCAGGACAGTCACAGATCAGACAAAAGGTGTACATCACTCTGACAAAGCCCCAAATACTCTTTTTCTCCTTACAAATGGCTGAAAAGACATTTTTTGTTTGATGTAAGATGACTTAGAATGGCACATCCCTTCCTCTTCCTTCCCCTACTCCCATTCAAATGGGACTAGGCACTGTTAAAAGGGAATGGAGGGAGAGAAATGCTGTTGAATGGAAGAATTCCTTGTTCCCACAGCTCAAGCTTATATTCCTCGTAATCGAGTACCCCACGAATTTCTCTTCTTGTTGGAAGTGAACAAGGCGTGAATTTTATTCAGAATGTTAGGAATGAATGAGATGGCATTATAATGAAAACATCGTGCAGCTTTATAGCTTTTGCAGCAACAAAACCTTGACATGAAATGACAGTAATCGGTACCATAGAATAACAGTATTTAAATGAGTACATTGAATACAGATATGAATTGTATTTATATAACATAAGCACTTGACTTTCAGAGACTAAAAATTACCTTAAATTATGTGAGAGGTCTGAGATAAAGCAAGAGAAAGCTCTGAATTTCTGCTAAGGATTAAAAATCCAAAAAGATGGGCACAACAGGTCATAGCAGGACAACATAATAGGGCACCCTGTAGTGCTCAGCTATTAAAAGTTTAATCCTTGATTATGAATTGTATTGCTTTTGTATATTTGTCACAGATGCTTAAAATAGTGTTGTCATGGAATTTTGGATTAATATTTTTACATAATTTATTGTAATTACATCATTTTTCTGGTTTCTGCTTTTTTTAAATCCATCAACTGCTTCTGATTTCAGAAACTCAGCAGTGACCCACAGTCTGCTGCACAATAATATTCACAACAAATTACATGTATCTTTTCAAGAAAAATAGCAATTGGTAAGGGTTGGTAGAAGACAGAATTATTTGTGCTCAGATCAACAAAGTGCAAAGTTTTTCAGTAGGGGCAAACTAGAAAAATAGCATAATTTGCAAAGATTGCTACTGCAAATATATACAGAGATTTGGGGGAGGAATTCAGTTAAAATAAAAATAAATCAAATGTTTAAAGAATTTATGTGAATTTAATGTTAAAATTATAATATTAATAAAATTTCAGGATAAATTAATGTAATCCAATTCCTGTGTGTATTGTTTTCCATTTGCTAGCTCTGGGTCTGAATCATACCCTTTTTCATTTATATTTTACCTGAAGTTCACTATATGAAGCACTGTAAAATCTATGCACATAAAAACTTAATTTCTTTTCTTTCAATATTTCAATTTATTGTGATTCTTTTATGCTGCTTGCCCAGTTGAACTACTGTTAAATTTTAATATTCTGTTCAAATTATAAACCTCTTGCTCACTTGCCACGCATGCTTTCAAAATTCACGAGTGCAAAGTCATTGTGCAATGAGAGGTAGGGTCCTCCAAAAAGAAATGATATTGTGATTATTTTTTATTTAATTTAATTATTTGTAGTTAATTATTTAACACATACTACGATTCTCTGATGGGAATAAATGCACTGGTGAAAGTGTATTTCTTACATTGTTACCTATTCTTTTGAATATATCTTTTTAATGCAAATCCCCAATGTTTTAAGAGAAAAAAAGACATGGGAAAAAATCCACCGTTCAATTAGCAGCAGAATGTCTTGCATTATTATAATGAAACAATTCCATATTTGCACTGGTTTACACTGACAGTTAAGATACTGTCTCTGGCTAATAGAATAAAAAAATCTTTGTTCAAATATAAACAATTCCCTGAAGCTACTTCAAAGGTACCAGCATACTATGATGACAAGAAGAGAGATACCCTATTCCTTCCCCTTTAGAGAGAGAAATTGAGAGTTTTTCTCTTCTTTGAAAGAAGGTAGTCTGTGTTGACTGTTGTATATGATAGAAAAGATTGATTGGGAAGACATGCAGAGTAAAGATTAGAGAAACAATGGTCTCTGGAAGTCTGAATTCCCTCTTTTATTTTCCTTGTCCTCTGGATTTTTTCACTACCTTGCATCCATGTTTTCCTTATGCATATTTTAATGGCTCTTAGATGCTGCAAAAAATTAATTACTTCAATCCTCTTTAATCTTGGGTAATTTAAACACAAAGTGTACAATGTGACGCAATTCCCTCAAAATTTCTTTATTAATGGAGGAGTTCTCTGCTTTGTTGAAAAGTTTCAGAAAAGGAGACAGAGGATATATAGAATAAAATTGAAATAGTAGATGGGTTATTCTGTAATAATAATTATGATCTGGTGCTTATGAACTGCCTTGATTAATGAAATTTCCAAATGATCAGGACATACAAGGAAATAAATTTGGGTGTGAATTTTACAAAATGGACATTTTTTGCAAATGTTCCGCATCAGACTTTGGCAAAGAGGAAGAAGTAGTTTCCATCCATGTGGACATATTGCCAAATATTAATTGAATCAGAGAGCTAAGGGTGTGGTGCTGGAAAACCAGGGAATTGGCAATGATCTCGCTACTCAGGTTCTGCTGTCAAATTAAGGACCTGGTCCCCTGTTATCCCCTCCCCTGCAGTGGAATGCAGTGACATAAAAATGTGTTCTCCAGACTGAGACTTGAGCTTCCATTTAGTAAATATTGGGAGTGTGGTTTCAGGTAGAATTAACAAATGTAAAAACTCTAAATATTTCATCTCTGTACCTCTGCCCCAACGTAATGCTAACACTAGATATCCAGTAACCATAGTCAGGCTTGTAATGACTGTACAACCATTCTGCCCACTATGAAGCAAAATGGAACCTCCTCAGGTCTTTCAAATTAAATGAAAACAAAAGGAAAACCCAGGCGCTGGATTTTTTTAAGATTTTATTTTGACATGCCATCTTATAAGGGGTAAACAAAGCATGGTAATACAAATAACAGAGAGGATGTTTATATAATGGTTGCAGTGAAGTAAGCCGCCATTGTGAGCTGGAACTAAGCTACACAGGTCTGCCACTGATGGGTAATTAGTCTTATGGAAGAGTGAATATATAAAATATCCTTTCCTGCCAGAACTCAAGATTTGTGTGTGCAAAATATGTTAGTACCAGTAAATGTACGAAGATACTCAATACAGGTATCCATGCACAGAAATAACTGTGAGGTGCCATATTTTTCTTTAATTCTACCTTTATGAAGTATTTTGATGTGCAAAAGTAATTTGATTTCGTTAGAAACCTGCTGCATGATTCCTTCTGCTGTTTTCTTAATCCGTCTTCATTTCATTGACTACAGGAGCCCTTTACAACATTCTTTCTAAATGCAAATGATGGCAAATTTGACCACCCAGATCGAACCTTCTCTTCAGTAGCCAGGTCTTGGAGGAACAGCCAAAGAGATACCTCAGATGTGAAGGTAAGATACGTTAAATAAATTGATAACTACGCATTTTCATTTACGGTATTTTGTTTTATGTAGGGACGAAGAGGGTTTTGTATTTCATATCTTTATATTCACTACACTAGAGATAGTTTAAATAAAAGGTAGATATTACGAAAGATTATTGTTCTAACAGAAACAATCAAAAATTCTTTGAAGTTCAGTGGACAAAAGGTGTTTTGTTTTTAGAGAGAAACAACCTAACTGATCTAATTTAGATCAGATAATCAGGAGACGGAGAAAAGCCCAATAAATTGTTCTTTCCTGCTGTTAACTCAATATTTGGCCCACTCCATAAAACACAGCAGGAATTGGATTTGACCTTAAAGTGTCATATTGTTATAGCTTGCCTAGCTCTGGGTTTGCATTGCCTGGGGCAATTAATAAAGCATTAATGACAAGACCCATTTAAAATGTTGGCTTTTCTGTACAGCTTTAGCTTTTACTTGACTGTGCCTGGGGATATTATGCAACAATACACATTAGATTAAAACAACGTCTACAAGATATACAGAAACAGCCGGAGAGCAGGGTGATTTTACTGTTGTTATTCCTTACCTATTGTGAAGTACAAAGGGTTATTGTTCATATACATGGGGTCTTATCAGAAAGAACCCAAAATCTAATAATATTTTGAACAATATGATCCTTTTTTGATTCTGATTTTCTAGTAATAAGGTAGGCAAAAGCTGCAGTATACCATTAGTTGCTCTTTTTAAAACTTTATTTTATAGTGAATATATCTCTCCTATTTCGATACTGCCACTCATACTAGGAAATGCCAAAGTCAAGGTCACGTTACCATTATATTTTTTACTTAACTTGACAAAAGAAGAAGATGTACATTTGTTGATTTATTTTTATTCCAGAGCTCCTGTTTGTATAAATATTCCAGCAGTCTCTGAAATGTATGCGGACAAACCATGTTGTCATTATTCACTTACTAGTTAGAATAACAAATTGTAAATTGTATGGCCATATTAGCATATGGGAGAAAGTGCTTTTTAAAGAAAAGAAATTAACCTAAACCTTTTACAATCCATTTCATGTTTATTTATGCTTCTCTGGAAGTCAATAGCGTTTTAAGTACTATCACTGTTACCTTTGAAAGAAAAATAAAGGAAATTTCAGAACTTGGAAGGAATTCAAGTTAATATATACTATATTTGAAATGCAGCGATTTCTTAAAATTCAAAGTGCTGATATTTTGATTTTTCTCTTTCAATGAAATCTGGTTTCCGTGGTATTCCACCAGTATATCTGGGAAAATGGCCTCCTAGGGGTGGGACTGAAACAAAAGATAAGAGCCTTAAACTGAGGAATAAGGGAAGACAGTTGGAAGTGACTGTAATCTTCTTGTCTGGCTTTAGTACACAGGAGGAGTGCCGTTAAATACATGAAGGCATTGCAAAAGATAAAGGAATATCTGTGGACAGATGGAGGGATGGTATTCAACTGGGGTACATAATTACTGAAAGGATTCTTCCTAATGTAGCAATCGAATGAGTTATCAGTAAAATAAAGAACTGAAATGTTTGTATGAAAATACCAGGAGTCTTGTGAACCAGGTAGGGTAATTTAAACTGCTGCTGCCAGCCACTGCAGGGATGTGGGAATTATGGAGCAATAACAGTTGTATTACAAAATATATCTGTATTAAAAGAAAATTCCAAGTTATTAAAATAAAATATGTATTAACAAGATGCTCAAAACGGGGTACTCACCTTCAGAAAAGCAAGGCAAAAGGTGAAGATGTGGGGTAGCTATGTACTTTAATGTTACTGAATTTAAAGAAGGGAGTTAGGGATAACTTGGATAAAATAGTAACAATTAAGGTTCAGAGCTGCATTGAGGGAAAGACGGTAAAATAATGTATCCTAGAATACATTTGGGAGTCTGCTGTAGAGCCCCAGAGTCAGATTTAGATATGTATACATTTCTGTTATGCCATTAGGAAGAAAAATACTACTTGGAGCTAAGTCATTACAGCAAATCTAATATGGGAGGCCCAGATGAGGTATGTTAGCCAATAAATGTTTTCTCCAGATAATCCCTGACCTCTCTGTTCAGGGATACTTTAGGGATTAAAGATGCTGTTTAAAATATGCTTTTGTTAATTAATAAAGCTACAGGGAGGGTGGGTTTAGAAATTAACCTTGAGTTCATTTATTATGAGTTGATTCAGCTTAAGATAAAAATAGATAAACAACATCAGGTTTGAAAATAAGCTAAATCTTTAAGGGATGCTAAAGCAAGTAGAAAAAGTTCATAAGCTATCTAAAGAAAAAAGAAAAAGTAAAAAAAGGTAGAAGTGAGAGGAGCCTTTTTAATGTATTTAATACCAGTGTTCAATGTATTGCATAATCAAATTCGTTTGTTATATATTAATACAAAGCCACTTCTGGAATAAGTCAACTGAAGTACACTTCAGTAGCCTAAGCAATATACATGTCAATGCATTGCTGTATAGTGTTCGGTTTAACAAGGACACTTGAAGATCAGCAGGATGGCAGAAAGCTTATAGTGAGACTGAAGCTATATCCTTAGCGTTATCACTAGAATATCTCATGGCGTCTAAATTCCACCTGAAATAGTCTGATTAGTCATTCATTTGTTTCAGAGCTCTTATGTACTTGGATAAGCCAAGTTTTTGTTTCTTCCTTGTTCAATTTTTTGTATGTATTCATGCTGGGTAAAGCAAATTCTTAGTTCTTCCCTTGGCTGGGAGCTAGCTAGCAGAAATGTATACCCAAACTGGAGGGAGCCATAAGAAGAGCAGCAAATGTGTTTAAGGAGTTGGATACAGGAAGAAAAGTGTGTGTATGTGTGGGGTAATTAATGTCTAAAGGTGAAGATATGGGATCACAAAAGCTATAAATATGCAAACTTACAAAAGGGAGAAGAATTGTTAGGGAACAGAGAGGTAGACCTCAGAGGAAAGGTATGAGAGTTGAAAAATGCTTACTTAACCCATGGAATATGAAGAGTTAAAGTGGAATTGAGTATTCTCTGAATTTGAATATCCTCACAAGGGGAAGAAGTAAAACCCTTTTTTCTTGAGCTTCTTAGAACCATAGACTGTCAAAGCACTGGAAAAGCATCAGGGACAATCGTGAATTGGCAAGAGGATGCACTAGTTGACCCTTTAGGCCCTTTTCATTTGTAGAGTCTGTGTTTCTTAGCGATAAATCAAGAGTGAGTATAGCAGCTAATTGTTGCTGTTGTTTGTTGCTTCAGATCTTAATGAACTGCATTTCTCAATGCCATGACATCAGGGCCAACTTTTCCCTGAGGCCTCAGAGTTCATTCTACAAAAGGATGAGAAACTGAACTATTATTAATACTAAAAATACACCATTTTTTCAGATTAGTTGTGCTACTGCTTGGAATGCCTTACAGGCTTTTAAAGTGTTTTAATCAAGTTTTCAGGGACTGGAAAAACAGTGAGGTTTGCCGAACCCCTCAAAGTCTCCACCTGTTTTGTGCACTCTGCTCACAGGAGCAACCACTGACTTGTACAACAAAAGTCCTTTAGCTCTGAGAGTCTGAAACATCCAAAAATTCATGTTCAGCTGTCTGGTAGCTTCTAATATTTATCTAGCAGTCCTGTGAGAAAGTAAATGCTGTGCAAAGTATAGAGGTTGTGTGTGCGTACAAAATCTTAAAGCATGTTCTCTGTCAAAGTGTTCTACATATTTGTGTAGCTTCTGGTTGCACACAGTTATAAATGGGGGTCTCTGGCAATGTGGATTCCCGTGTGACATACATGCTGTAAATTGTTTTCCCACCCTAAAGATTTTTTCAGTCTTTATCGTAAATATTAGGTGTGTGGAATACAGACTATCCATCAAAGCAGCAAACTTTCAAAACTGCTAAGAATAGCAAGTGTTCATTATTCATGTATTCCTTATTATATATTTGAAATTCATCTGAGCTGCTATAAGTACATTTAATCTCTGATCTCACTAATCTCATTAATTACTGTGGCACAGGTTATGAAATAATTTAAAAACAGCGTGTGTAATGAATTAATCTGACATTTTTCAATGATGTGTGTTGTAAGAGGGACACAATTTTTGCTTTCAAGTACCATATTAAATAACTATATGAATTGCCTTAATTCTTTATTAGTAAGGTCTAATTAGAAAAATCCTTTTAAAATTATTTTTTATGAAAATAAACTCTGTGTTATGATTTTTTTCATCAGTTGATGTTTAAGAAAGAGGTCTACAACATGCTTTATTCTTAAGTGCTTAACTCACTTCTGGAGGGGATCAGTTTTAACTAGTAAATTGAGATTTTTAAGCAATGCAGACACTTCTCGCAACACTGTTCTTTTGCAACCTCAATGTAAGTTTAAAGGAAACATCCAAATCACTTTTAAAAAATGCTGCCTTAAAATTAAAAAAAATAAATACCTGCCATTTGCAAAGGAATGTCTATCTCTTTAGGAAGCTGCAAGTCTGTGGGTCAGTCTCCTTTTTTTCACATGTTTGTGTCCTCTCTGGCATTCTGTCTCTCTGTTTCTCCCTCTCTTCCTTTCCCCTCCCTCCTTCCCTCTCTCCCTTTACCTACGTGTACTCTCCTCTGGAATGAGATTGTTTCACATTGAGCTAATGAAAATAGGGCTGTGGCAGTAGTTTGATCAGTCTGAAAAACAAGCCATAATTGCTACAACTTGAATTGTGGCAAAAGGTACACCACCTTTGAAAAATGAAGTGTATGATAGATTATTGCTCAATGGATGATTAAAGATCTACATAGACAATTTTGTTCTGTACAATTGGGCTGTTTTGGTTCATTTTCAAAGAAACCTGTTCACCTACAGTGGATGAAACAGAATGAATACGGTATGTGCTATATTAGAGTGGTAACACACAAGGGAGAACCTGGATAACAGAGTTTATTTTATTATGTCTCCCTTTATCAACATTGACCTTCTCTCGAGATAATCAGTACAAGCTGGAGGAAGAATGAATGTTCGCAGAGTGACCTTTGAGGAAACAAGTCACCCGGAAATGACCATAACTTGGCCAGTCAGCTTTCACATTTTTTCCTTTCCACCTCCGCCCCCGCTCCAGTGTTTTGTAACATTGACTTCCCCAGAACCTCCTGTTCAGGCACTAATCTTTCCTAATGCCTCTCAAACTTGTTATATTACTTTTTGAATAGTGTGTTTAGAAGTTAGAAAGGTAGCTCTGACAAAATGTCATTAAGGTGCCTTAGTGTGAATGAACGCAGCTAATGGAGGTACTCATGAGTGACTTGTTGACCCAGTACTAGGCTCTTGTGGAATTAATGGATGCCAGGGGATCAACCTTTTGGGAGGAAAAGAAAGAAAGAAAAAGAAATGTCAGCTTTAAAACTTTGAAATGAATTATATTAGAAAAGTGAAAACGTCTGGGTTGGATTTGATTTCATTGGGAGGCTATAAAATGGTATACCCTTAGCAAAACATATTAAACTGAAACATCAGATTTGATGCAAGTGGTGTACAATTATGATAGTGTTAATAGTGGTCCTCTGTCACCCCAAGATGTATTTTTAAGGTTTAATTTCTCAGCAGCTTGGATTTGTCACAGGCTTGTAAATTAGAAAATGCATTTGGGGATGTTTTCTTATATGAAGACACAAGGCATATAACACTGTTAAGTATACCTTGGGGTTTTAGTATAGCTATTAAAATAAACTAGAGATCACATTTACAGACAAGAAATGTCTGTTGTAATATTCATTTTACCTTTTTTTTACACCCTTCGGTAGCTGTACTGCATCGTTCTTCATCTGAGAAAAGCCACGCTTCTCGGGCAGTTTGGAAGGTAGCTGACTATTAAATGATAGAAAGCTAACCTGTCTTATTAGAAGTGTGAATGAAAGGGGAGCAGGGGAGGTTACCAGCTTGTGAAATGTCAAGGACTACTAGACAGAAATTACTGCAAATGGATTTAGATCACTAGAATCCCTATTTTTATTAACTCTTTGAACTCTAGATATTTATTGTGGTAAGAAATTACCCATGACAGGTTATGTAGTTGGCAAGATTTATTTAGAACCTTTGATATATTTTGGCAAGAGCGAAAGAACCAGTGAAATTTACTGAATTGTATCAGTTAATGCAAAATCATATATCAGCTGAACGGCATACAATAACAATATGCATCTCAATTTCTTAACTGGTCTGTGAATATTTTAAAAATACCAGACTTTTTTAAAATCCTGGTCTTCTGTGTCATTATTCTTTGTATTCCCTCATTTTAAGCCTGCAAATTGACGTAACTTCTGGGGAAACTTTTTTATGTTGTTAGTTTTGATGTTTTCTTTCATGTCTTGATTTACACTGGCTGACTCGATGTTTGTCATGCCGGAAGATAATATTTTGAGATATGTCTTTCATGATCATTTGTAGCTTGAAACACAAAATTGTCAAAGTCATGATACCTTCAGACAAGCATTCCTTTGCATAGGCCTGGCATTACATTGACCTTTTACCAGTAGTGCCACTGAAGGTGCAATAGGAGTTTTAAGGATCCTCTTATCAACTATTCTGTCAAGCGGAAACCAGATCAGGAGACAGAAGGTCTTCTGTGTCCCGTGCCCTGGTGTGAATACCAGCACTGAAATACATTTTTCCCCTGCTAATTTCTGAGTCTCCTTGTCCTTATCTTCAGGTTGAATTTAACAAACTCTGAAGAACGAAGCTGGTGATTTGTAAGAAGCTATGTTGTATGGCAAATTACACTGTGTATAAAAATGAAAAAAAAATAGCAGATCCTGTCAGAAAAGTATGCAATCTTAATCTCTGATCTAAAGACCAAAGAGGTTGATAAAAACATTTATTTTGGCTTCTATGTGATGAACATATGACAAAATATAGTAAGGCCAAAGTACAGGAGTAAATTAAGTTACACCCTGTTCAGGAATAATTCTGCTAGCTAGTTTTGGGGAGATTAGAAGAATATTTTACCCATATGTAACTAGAACTGAAGCAATGTAACAATACGGAAGATAAAATCATTGTCCTTCATTTGGACTTTTAAGAGCTGAAAGGCTGTAAAGCTGGTAAGATAATGCGTTCCAAACATGTAATAAATTATGCAAAGAGAAAACAGTACTCTGTTCTCTGTATCTGTGATGGATTGATAGCTAGGACAATGGAAAATGGTCTTGCATTGTGTAATGAAAGATTCAGGCCAGGCATTTGGTAAAACTTCCTCAGGTGAGGAATACCAAAGTCAGTTGATGGAAGGATTGTGGAATTGCTGTCACTCAAGTTCTGGGACAACAGGTTAGACAGATATCTGGCAGGAAATATGGTATAGCTAAACCTCTTCCTGAGTGGAGGAATGGGCAAGGTCAACTCTCCAAATGTGACCCTGAAACAGTTAGATATTTGAGGTATCTGTTCCCTGTCCTTAACTGGAGAAGCACAAAAAGAGCTGTCTCTCTCCAGCCATAATCTTTATTAGAATATGAACTGGCACAAACCCACCTACTAAACAAAGAAAAGCCAAACTCTGGCTGAGAAAAAAATGTAAATTGGTTTTGAAAATACCTCTAGCCCTTGCTAGTGTTGTCCTTTCCTTCATTCTTGTGTTCATTCTTGCAAGTTTCAGTGGCTTCTTGGTTAAAGCAGTTCTCTCTGGGGTCCAGTTGTCATCTTGCCATCTCCGCTGAAGTTCACTCTTGTTTGCTCCTTCCTTTTTCTAGCAACCCCCCAGGCTCCGTCCTTGCTGCCTGCTCTGTCCTTGCTAATCCTTCCTCTCTCTGCTTCTCCCAGCTTGTCCTTCTCCTAGCAAAGCATGCTCAGGGGCGCTGGGGAAGGGAGTATTTGCCTTTCCATCCTCACCCAGCGCCTGCCATTGGCATGAGGCAGAAGAGACAACTTCTTCATTTTTTTGCAGCAGAATAAACAGTGAACACATAAAAACAAGCCTTTCTATCACAGTTCTCTAGATTAGTTGTATTTTCTATGCTTCTAAGTAGCTAAATACACATTTTGAAGATTTTTTTCAAGTGTTAGCAAGTTCATACTTACAGGGTGCCACAAGTTTTCATAATGGGTCTGTGTTATAATGTATATTCATTCATTCTCCAGAGATGAGAAGGAAGTGGATTTATCTGAGCTGTTTTTAAGTGTTGTGGTTGCTTAGTCTAGTTGATAGTGGAGACAGCAGAATTGCAAGAGGAATATCAAATGCTACCAAAGAAAACTGAATGGTTAATGTGAAGTATGGGAAATATGTAAGTATCTGGAAAAGGTCACATGCAACATTCTTCATATCTCAAGAAAAGGTTCAATTCGTGTTAAATAGTACTCAAATAAGCAAACAAAATTGTAAGCTGCACTAAGAACAACATTGAAGAGAATGCTGAGACTGTAACACTCATTAAATTTATTTAAAATACTATGTTTAGTTTTGTTACTTTGACTAAAAAAAAAAAATACCAGGAGTTGTGTAACTGAATTGATTAGGGTTCTAGAGAGAGTGTTATTTGAAGAGGATTTAAAAGTCTGGCGCTGGTTAGTTTCCAGAGCACAGGAATAAGACAGGTCAAACTAAACATATACAACACAATAAATCTTATGAACAAAGTTAATAGCATGCTTTCTATTTATTCTATTTCTATTTATGTTTTCTGCTATACCAGACAAGGGAACACTAAATTACGCTGAAAGCAAATAGCAACAAAGATAAAATTACTAAATGGAAATACCATTAAAAATATTCAGTGACTTAAATCCCTTTGTTTCAAGATACCCCTGAAGTCAGAAGGTTAGCAGAATTCAGTTAAACACTAGATCTGTCTCTGGGTAGCACAAATCTTTTAGATACGTTAGATGTAAGAGTTCACAATTAGATCCTAGGACATTTAAAAATGAAAAAGGAAATTTAAGAATTAATACATCTTTGATGGAATCAAAAACTTGCTTACTATTTGACATTAGTACACCACTGTGTTGCATAAAAATGGTAATACTTAAAAAGTGGTACGCATTTCAAGGCTTTTGTATCGAATAGAAATAAATTTTACTTTTTTTCTTTAATAATTTCTGCTTCATTTGAATATTGACTTTTAATTTAATTTTGACTTAATATTTTGTCATTCTGAGATGCTTATGAATGTTTCCTTTCTTTAACGAAAAGCTCTCAGTTTGTCTGTGACTTGTATGGTAGCACATGTTGGGTTGTGGCCAGCTCTTAGTCCCAAGTCAGTAGTAGTTTGCTGAGCTCTAGAAGGATTAATGTCTAGCTTTCTCCAACTTCAAAGGTCATTCATTTTTCTTTGGGGTCCACTGGAGAAAACCAAAGGGCTTCCTCGGGAACTTGAGCATTAGAGAATCATGTTTTGGGGAAAGAGAGGAAGTTTGCTTTTAGAAATACTCTGAGTAAATTAGAGGTATATAATCAAACTGAAGATTGTCAGTGAAATAATAATTTTTCTTTTAACCTTATAGGATATTCAGGATTGCTTTTAGTTTAGCTTTGCTCTAACTGCTGGTTTATTATTTACTGCATGTAATATTTTAAATTTTTTTTGTTATTTGAAATTATAGCTTGTTTCATTATGAGCTATACAAGCTCAGGCATGTCTCGCTTAGTGTTTTACACTGGTTAGATATTGATTGGCATTGCATTTTAGTCTAATCTGAATTCAGACTGTTTATAGTGTATTAAAAATGATGTAAAGAAGCAAGTAAATTGCCTCCCTAAGCATACTTGAAATTATAACATAAATATTATCATTTTTTTTTAAATGAATCAATTTGAAAGGACCATCTATGCTTTAACTGCTCTATTCTCTGTGGAGTTGCAGATCAGATTTAATTAGATAAGTTTGTGTCTGCACTGATTTTGTTTTACGCTTCGCATGTCTGCAGCCTTTGAAAGGACCACAAAGAGACTCAGGTTTCAGGTGCTGTGTCATCAGTTTTGATCATGTTACACAACTGAATGCCATAATGCTTTTAACAATGTAATTGAGTGAATTTAATCCATATCTGGATATTAGAAAAGAGATAGCAGGCTTTAAAGCTTTTTTTGTTATTGCAGTTCAGTACTTACTACTAAAATAATAGACAGCAACAAATGGTGATATTTATTATGTCAAAATGCATTTCTACTTAGCTATCCTGGAAATTCAGAAAAACTTCACACCCTAACTTATCTATAATGTATTACTACACTGCAGATGATCTTTGCCACTCAGTTATTGATCTTTCACCATTTAAATAGAATGTATTTCTGTTTTAAGGACATTTGTTGTACTGAGATTTTTCTCTCCATGCATTTTTAAGTTTTTCTTAGAGTAGAAAAATTCATTCACCCTGATTTATTTTTCCTTATATAGGTAATCAAACTGCCACATTTTCTTATGCAATTAAGGAATAGAGAGAAAGTAAAATCAAGACAGTGTTACATCAGCAACTTTTTCCTGCTTTTAAGTAACTTAGTTACATAGTGATTAAAAAATCCAACATATTTATAGTATTGAAGGCTTAGCACACAATTGCTTGTACCTGTTATTCTGAGGAAGTCTCCTTTATTGATATACACTGCTTTTCCAAAGGTATGTTTTTCATAAAAACATATATGGGAAAAACAAAGGTTGAATATTTCATTATAAAAAGTATGTTTGACCGTAAGTACAAGAAAACAGATTATAAAATTTCTTAAACAAGTGCATAGAAACTTAAAAAAAAACCAGGAATGCCTTAATGTGTGCTACAACAGAGCCTGATTCTAGCAACACCATTTAACATCTCTGTATAAATGTAAAGACTCATTGTGTGTTTTCTGCTTGCTAGGAGTTAATCCCAGAGTTTTACTACCTGCCAGAGATGTTTGTGAACAGTAACGGCTATAATCTAGGAATCAGAGAAGATGAAGTTATTGTGAATGATGTTGATCTCCCCCCATGGGCCAAGAAGCCTGAAGACTTTGTCCGTATCAACAGAATGGTAAGCTGCCCTTTAGTTTAGCTGAAGTGAGGAGTTCTGTGTTTTATCAAACTAACCTTATGCTGGTTTTCATCTCTTTAGAGCTAGATCTATAGAAATAAAATAAAAAGTGAAGGAGAATTTGCATTCTGTCTTGCTTGACAGAACCCTTTGTTTTAGAACGGATTTTGCTTCCATGTGCCTGAATCATGGAAAATGAAATTCAGTTATTTACTCTCTCATGAGAAGGCATCATATGGGTGTGAGCTGGACAATACAGGATAGCCTCAAAAATTTAAGTCCGTCTTAAGTCTTAGGACAGATTTCAATTTATAGCAGGTTAATTTACATAAGGTTATTATAAATGCTGGTATCTTGCAAGACGTATTCTGTTCCTTACATGACTAAAGTTATGAACTTCAATTCATCAGAGGTGAACTGGAAGTGTAGAAATGTGAGCACAAGCCAACAACTGCAGTCTCTGAAGAAATTTTGCAGAAGAATTTCTCTGATGTAAATCATCATGAAGTCTGCAGAATGTAAACATGAAAAACATTTAGATATATTGTATATTTTTTGCTTTAATTTGATAGAAAATTATTTTATTAATGATAGAGTTAATATATACATTTACTTCTAGTCATTTGTAGGAAAACAAGGTATATTCTGATCTTTTGGCCAGCAATAGTTTAATTTGTGGTTCTGTTCTGGACATGGATCTTCCTTAAAATGCATGTTATTTGTCCTGCTTGTAGAGTCAGGAATATACTTTCAAGACGCTGAGGGTTTCCATACAGTTTCAGAACTGTTCAACTTGTACATTATTCCCTATAGTGCTTTTTGGTAGCATTGTAAGTCTAGCAATGTTGGTTTTCTTCTAATCTGTTTGGCAATTAAATTTCAAGAACTGTCTATTTAAAGAAAGTTGTTCTTCAGGAGCTGATAGAAAAAAAAGCCATATGAAGTTTGAAAGAATAGAAGAATATTATAAAAACAAACGTATTCCTAGACATATATGATTTAGAAGTGTCATCTGTTCAGAAGAGTAACTGGTTTGACATATATACAGAAGTCTCCTAAGCAAGTGATGGCAATCTCATCGCTTGAAACGTAAGAAATGCACTACACAAAGCATGAGAAATGTGTTTCAGGGATTAATCCTTCATTGGCGGGAAGAAGCTGAGCAGCATTTTCTGTCTTTTTCCTGGCTGATTTATCTTATAGCTGCATATACTGTAACATTCTTTCTAAGAAGAAGTCATAGTCACAGCTGGTGGCAATAAATTCAAATGTAATTTTACTAGCAAAGGAGGTGGACTCAAAGGGCACTCCTACCCTGCATTAGCATTCTCAAGTGTGGGATGCGCAGTGATATGTATGTGTCTCTGGAGTGCTCATGTCGCTGCACAGAGCCCATTTTTGTTTGTGGTTGTGGCTAAACCTGCACTGGTCCCAGGAGTAAGCACGTGAAAGTTGACCAAGAGATTTAGTTTTGACATCTGAAAGAACAGAAGTGTGATAACTTAGTGAAAAAGGATAATAAGCTGCCACCTATTGGGGAATATAATGAGAGAAGCATATTGATGACTCCCTTTGGGAAATCTTATAAAGAATATTCCTTCTCGGATCCTCAGTTTTGTTTCTCCATCTTTCCTTTCCACAAAGCTGGAATGAATAGTAGGAGGCTAAAAGGCACTATGTAGTAAGAGATCACCTGAAGAAAAGCTTTAGCTTTAGTTTATTTGATTTCTCTCAGGCAATTTCTACTTCTTAGAAAATAGAATAGAAGCTTTCTACAGAAAAGTTTTGTGCGGGATATTTACGGCTGTTCAGGAAAACAGCTGCTTGCATGAATTTAGAGTAGAGCATTTATGCCTTTTCAGGATGATACTTTCAAGAAAGGCTGGTAGTTAAAAGCTGGAAATACCTTTGAAATATTAAGCTGTAATAGCACTAATGACTGATTCCATACGTGTGTAAATATGCTCAGACTGCCATGAGAGAGACAAACTGATGTTAAAATTAGAGTAGTATTAGAATTACAGGCTTCGACTAATTGAGTACTTCACAGATTTCTAAAACCACAAATGATCTCACTGATGTGTCACACCCTTCCGATACTGTCTTCAACCCCTGTCCCCATAGGTGTGAGCATCATGCTGTTATTATACAGTTTTGCCTGGAGGCATTTTCTGCATGGCCTTTATTCATCTCAGCATCTACTTTCAGCAAGAGCACGATCAGTAGTTAAAATTCAGTTCTACACAGATACATGCTATTTTCAAGTCGGATGAAGTTCACAAATGATAAAGTTGGAAATTGCCTGGAAAACAGGAGAAAGAGGCATAGATTTATTTGAATTAGATGCAGAAAATACACTGAAAATCACCTTGGGAGGAAATAATTACAGATATTCAATAGGAAGCAGAAGTCTGGAGACAAAAATAGCACCAAAGATAGAGCAGGAGCGAGGGAAGTGTAACAATGAGCAGCAATTAGATTAGATAAATCTCTGTAATGCTCTAGTCACCAGAAATATGTGTATTTTGATGCCATCCATGAAGAATCATTGCATCACAGAGGATGTAAACAGTTGTACCTGTCTATGGTCCTTTTGAGACTGCACCTGGAATACTGGAGTCACTTGTGGGCTGAAAGAAGTATTCACATTTGGATGGAGTTCAGAGGATAGAAACAAACTGAGTAACTTCGGGATGCTTAAAGAGCATGATATACGCATATTTTTTTGTAAAGCTTATTATAAAGTAGCAACTAGCTAAAGTAGGATAATCCCTTTCATGAAAATGAAGATAGTATGTGTAGTAAGAAGTAAAGAAATTATATTTTGAAATGTAAAATCTGTACTATTTTTTCAAAAAAACTTTCTTGCTTAGGGTTTTATTAGCACATAGAGCAAACTCCCAGTGTGTCCTTTTTTTGGTCGCTAGACCTACACTAGTCAAAATAAGGAACAAATATAAAGGGATTGGAAAGTTTGACATTCGCTACCCAATGTCTGATTCCATGTTTTGAGCTGGCCAGCAGATGTATTATTCAGTTAGGTCATCCGCAGGCCAAGCTTTGGCTGTTGTACAAGAATCTAGCTTGAGAAAAAAAGATCGCCTGGGTGTGGTGCTGACGTGTAAAACACAGCAAGCTTGTGCAAGTCCAGAATTTCTGCAGCAACTTAGCAAAGCAAGTAGAGAGCATGTTTACAGGAAAGCCACAGAAAATTGATGAATATTTGATATAAGTATTATCCTGATCCCATGTCTAAATGAATCAGCGGTAGTCATTTCATTTCAGTGTAAAGGATCCTACGTGATACTGCGTAGCATGCAGTGGGATCTTGTTTTTCCTTAGTTGGCAATATTTTCTTCTGTTCATACATATTTTTTGCTTGCTGTGTATGTAGGAGTAAACACAAATCCCTATATACAGCCTACTTGCACATTTATAAATGTAAACATTTTCGTTAAATAACAGCAAGAATTTTAGCATTTCATCCTGAGACTTACCAAGGCAAGTAGAGAACAGCCTAGAAAACGTCGCAGAGGCACAGTGACATAAATCAATGTAATTTAACCAATTGGTTAACAAACTTAACTAAAATTCTGTGCAAATTAATAAAAGACAGGCAGGTTTTGGTGTTTTATTTTATTGTTCAGTTGGGTGTTTTACACTTGTAACTAAACAGAGAAGTGAAGGTGGAAATGGTTTTCCATCAAAAGAGATTCTCTTAGACTTGTGAAAATTAGACCTATTATAAAGACCAGAAAAGACATTCAGTCAAATTATTTTTAAGACCTATTACAGTAGCTTCTAAAGCACTCACTGTATACATCAGGGGCTTGTTGTAGCAGTTTTATTTATCCATACAAAGCTAGACTGATTGCTACGGAGTTACTCATGAAACATTAATAAAGCACTACGTTCAATGCTAACATGATTATGGTCTGACCTCGGTGATGGCACAAAGGACAGAGGCAGAAAGTGTCCCTGATAACATTACCCTAATGCTAGGCTCATCAATCATAATCTCCCAGTTTACCAGGAAAAAAACCCCACGCATAAAACCTTCCACAGATGTGCATCTGTAGTCCTGCTCAGCCTCTCAATCCCCACAGACTTAGAGCAGTCCTGAGAGCCAGAAATAGAACAGATTCAGTCAGTAAGTCAAGCATGTTAAATCAAGGCAGGGAACACCACTGTGAGACACTGGAGCAGAGCTTTTGTAATAAGTGTTCTTTAGTTTTGAAACAAAAGATGCAAGATTGTTTAATTCAAAGTTAATTATAATGATATTTTCATTATAGCTTATGCACATATTAAATTACAAATTACAGCGTTGAGTAAAATGCATTCACTGTAAATTATACTTTTGAAAGACTAAAAGGTGTCCTGTTTTTGTTATACATATTTTGTTCCTATTACATAACCATTACTAAGATTGAATTTTCTTTCTGTCTTTGAAATGATTTATTTGCACTCTTCTGCTGCCAGTTACATTTTTGTACAGTTCCCTGGCTATTCAGAAGCATGCATAGTATTTCATAATTAAAAACCTTCTTGAATAGTCATTAGAAACATCTATTATGAAATCTCTGTGCTGTGAGGATCTGGAAGATTTATCTTTTCTCCTCACCATTCAGCAGCAGCTGACATTCCTTTTTTACCAGATAAGCAGTAGATAAGATTTGGTATTACTTCTTCAGTAGTAGCTTTTGTTTTAGTTTGTGTATTGCCAAGGTTTGTTCTAAATGCAGTTAAAACTCATTCAGTTAACAGGGGTTTCAATCTAATTTGGAAATGGCAGTGAGTTAAAAAACCCCAACTTTCTTTATCACTGCAGAATCTTATTTACTTCTTGAAGATGCTCACATAAAGGATCAGTTTCTGCNCAGATATCCCTGAATAACCCAAATCTGTAGAATGCACTTCTGCTTCACTTCTGTGAAAATATTACTTTCTTTAAACGAACATAACCAATTTCAGGTGTCAGCATTGCCTGTTTTGTTTTACAGCAATAGTCAAGGAGTTTACTCCAATAGCCAGTTCAAGAAATGGTAAACGAGGCAGCGAAATTGCAGGCGGAGAGAGTTTGTGCTGCAGAGGAGCAGGGATGTAAGGGGAGAGGAGAAAAACCCAGCTTGTGGGCTGAAACAGCTGGTGGTCTGTTACTGAGCAGAGCAACAAACCCAGAGTATCTCAGAGTAGCTTTAAGGAAATATTTTCAACCATACTGAATATAAGTTAGTAGCAAGATACTGTGGTAGGAGTTCCTGGAGAGACAGACGGCATCTAGCTTTGGAGGGGACGGAAACAAGGCAGGAGGTGCAGAAAGGGGAGGGGCCGGTGCAGCTGTGGTCCCAACATGGAGCAGCGTCAGACCTTTCCTCTTCTCTGGTGAGACAAAATACCCAGGTAACACAAAATGGCCACGTGTTTAGAAAGGTTGGAATAGCATATTTTATAAATCCAGAATGCCTGATACTTTACACAGCACATGGTGTGCAATAAAATAAAAACCAATGCCTCCTACTGGAATCTCTGTAAAAAGTAGTTTTAATACCAAATTAGGATGAGCGGAAAGTGTGCAGCGTTCATACTGCACAAAGGTCTGAAAAGAGCTATAGTGCTTGATCCCACTAAGTAGTAACTTGGCTAATATTAACTTTATTTAGGGTACATGTAAACATAAACTTACTAATACCTATTTATATTTTAGAACAGCTACTGGTTAGATTTTCAGCCTGTAGAACATGTGTGCATACATTTGCCTGCAAAAACACAAAAGCCACAGTACTTTTACTTCATAATATTTGTCTTTCTCTCGCTAGATGTATAATAATGCTTGCGATTTACTTATTGGGAATAAAAGTCACTCGACTGAAAACAGTAACACAAGAGACTCCTTCCTCAAAACAAAACCCATGAAAAAATACTGACTGTAATGCTGCTATTTGAAAATTAAGCCGTAAAACAGTGGTTCAAACAAGTTCAGTTTGAGAGTGCCTGAATAAAACTCTGTTTTCTGTACATTTCAATTATAATAGAAAACAAGCTGGATATCAGTTACCTTCTGTTCAACAGCAAGAATCTTTAAAAAACATGAATAATATTATATAATTATATAAGTAATAATTATTATTGCTTTTGTAAAAAAAAATTTCATTCCTTACATTTCATATTGCATATATGCTCAATAAATTAAAGCCCCATAAATGCTTTAAAGCCAAACTGTTCTTGAAAAATGCTGTTCTTTAGGGCCATCACCAGCCTATTTAAAGGGTATTATTATCTTTTTCTGTATGTTGTTCCTACTGTACCTACAAATTATTTTCTGTGCAGAAAATTCCCTCACCCTATTCCCTACTGAGCACTGCATATTCCTGAGAAACCAAACGATGTACTGTTGACAGTGAACAGCTCATAAATTTTCAGGAGGCACTTACATAGAGCCTGTGCATTAGAGCAAATTAGGGAGAGGTTTCTGCAAGTATCGCATGAGTAGCGTTGCAGAAGTGCTTGGGAGAAACACCGGTAAACCAGGTCAGAGCTGACATCAGAAGCTATCTCCTGACTAAAACGAATCCAGGTGATAAAGCACAGATCAGGAGCCTTCTCCCCACGGCGGGCCAGGTAGGACTTTGCAGCCTTTTGGTGGCCCGTTCTTGAGTGCGCTTTACCTGTTGCTCGTGCCAGCACCGCACCCCGCACAGCACCCTGATGTTGGGGCCATGAGCATCTCACAGCACCCATCGCAGCCTGCAGACGGCGGCTCTGTGGTGCCAAGGCCCATGTGGAGCCACTCTCCTGCACAGCTCTGGCACCCCTCTATGCCTTCCACTCTGGTCTCCGCCCCAGATCCCACCACCACACTGGTCTTCCACCACAAAGCGCCTGGCAGGCAGGGACCTGTTAGTCCCCTTGCCACCACCAGCATCCTCGCATCCCTGACATCAATTCTTCTGACTTCCAAATGTCTGTGGAGTTCTTAAAATTGTAGTTCAAAGTAATTAAATTCACTCCTCACAAATTTCCCTAAATCTTGTGTTGCATTTCAGCACAGACCTTTAAAGAACCATTAGATAAACATAGTGCAATAAATCTGCTTAAAGATTTGGAGACAGAAGACATGACATGCTGGTGTTAAAAAGTAGCTCATTTGTTTAATAAGTTATTAGAGAACCATTCACCCATGTGAAACAGAAATTCTCCAAACCTGCCAGGGTCAGTAAGACCTTCTCTGGAATGACAAGCTGCTGAGTAAGGGCTGGTCATGCAAGTAGAAACTGCCTCAGGGAAACGTAACATAGGCGTTCAACTCTCCTAACACCAGGGAGAGGAAGTTAGGGGAGATAAAGGGTGCAATATGCTCATTTGACCCAAGGATTTATTTTTTCGAATTTACTGTCCCACCTTTAAATAGTCAGAAGTTTTGCTGTTTTCCTGAAATGCTCTCCATATTCTAGAAATAACAATGCTATTTTTGATCAAAGCAAATGCCTAACCATTTTTTTTTTGTTAACTACTTTTTAATAAATAAATAATAGATACAGATGCAACAGGAACTTACAAATATGCAGAGTTCGGAGGCGGAAGAGACCAGTTAGGCTGCTTGCTGTAAGTTGGTCGGAGGTGAATGCTGGAAAGACAGCAGGCTTTAAATTTTATTTTAAGTTTTATTACAGACAAAGGAACATTAAAAATTGAACATTTGAAAGTTATGAAATGCTTTATTTATGGTTTCTGTGACATACTTAGTTTTCTTCTTGCATGCTAGCATCCTGCGTGTTAAATGAGGTAAAAGTCCTATGAAAAAGATTATATGGGATGTTGTAGTTGCTGGCTATATCATGTTGCACACATTCAATACAGTGTAATTAAGGACCTGGCATTTCTTAACTATTTATTTGAAGACATGCTTTGAAACCAAATAGTATTAGCTTAACAGTATTTAGTGTTAATTAGTATGAATGCCATTTGAATACTATTACTCACAATTTGCATATGATGGCCTCTGATTTTAAAAAGGAAAGGAAATAACAATTTTTATATGGTTCTCTGCCACATTTCCTTGTAGCTTCTTATGGTATGCTGAACTTAAATCCTTGAAAACTGTGCTGCGTGTCAGCTATTAAGCCTGAGCCTTTCCATCCATTTTCCTCAGAAACATCAGTCACTGGTTTCGACAGAAAAGGGTCTGGTTTTCCAGCACAGCACAGAGAGTTCCTCTTCCACGTAGCGCGTTACAGGGAGAATGTCTGAGGAATGATCACATGGTTACCCGGGGAGCCAGACCCCTGTGGCTTGCCGTGTCTGTGGGGTAGTGGGCAGGGGGCTGCTGCCGGTGGGCAGTGCATGGCATGGTACTACAATGTCTGATGGTTATTTCTGAAGCAGCCTTCTTTTGAGGTAAATGAATAAAATGAATACATGTTTTTTCCAAAGTTTATTCGCCTGTAAAATTTGAACTTTCCTGGGGCAGACATGAAGCCCTGTCCTAGCTGGAAAGTGTCGCTGCGGAGTAGCGACACTGTGCTAGAAACAATGGATGAATCAGGATTTCTTAAGGGGAACAAAAAAAAAAGCCATGATCTTTGAGAATAGAATATATTAGATAATGTAATATAGAGGGTTGCTGCAAGCTCTGTATGCAGTGAGTAGTGATAAGCTTGACATAGATGTTTACATAATAAATAGTATTAAGGCTGGTATTTTTTTTTTGTGAGTAAGCCAGACTCTTCTCAGTGGTGCCCAGTGACAGGACTGGAGGCAATGGACACAAACTGAAATACAGGAGGAAACAATTCTTTACTGTGAGGGTGACCAAGCACTCTCACATGTTGCCCGGGAAGGCTGTGGAATCTCCATCCTTGGAGGTATTCAACAGCTGGCTGGGTTCAGTCCTGGGCAGCCTGCTTGGGTCCTGCTTGAGCAGAGGGGTTGGACCAGAAGACCTCCAGAGGTCCCTTCCAACATCAACCCTTCTGTGATTCTGTATTTTTTTTTTCTAGCAAACTAGTTGGAAGTTAGTTCCCAGATATGAGAACTGAACAGCACTTGTTCTGATCAAAGGGACTCAGGTGTATGACACTGTACAAAAGCAGGACTGTGACATAATTTGGTCAAGGACGTGTGTGAAAACTTTGGTGATGAAACATGAATCAATTCCTCATCAGTCCTTCTCTGAAGGTGGCATTAGGAAAGTAGGAATGAGTGTGCCAGGATGCCCTCTTAAATACGTGATGCGTCTTTATAGGGGAACGATTTGTGTATCCAGGTACGGGCTCATGGGAATCATGACAAGTAGTTTGGTAGGGGGATAAGGAGAAACTGTAATGCCTTCGGCTTTCAAAACCTCCCATTCAGGCAGTGGAATCAGCTAAGGATGCCAGCCGTGTCTGATAAAGGTGTATTGGTTGGCTCAGGCGAAATGGTAATACCATCATCATTTCCTCCATCTAGAATTAATCTCTTTCCATATGCTGAGCAAAGTAATAGCAATCCTTGAACTCATTTTTAAACTAGCTGGTCATGGCCTGTGTCTTCTTTGGTGAACCAACCTAATGTCACAAATGAATGTGAAAAATGCTTTTCTCCTTCAAGAGATCAGTCACAACTCACACATTGAGTTCAGAACCTTATTTTGCCAATGTAGCTTTTTAATCCTCAAGTTTCCATTTTATATTTAAGACTAAATATCACTAGTTGGAGAATTAGTTGGAAGACTGGGATTTTGAAATTATTTTCCCATTTTCATCAGTTTTTCTTAACAAATTACCTAAGTTATTTGACAAGCCCAAAAATTAATAATTAAAACCCTTGCAGCTAGGACAAACCCAGTAGCTGAGAAGAAAATTAACTTGATGTAAAGCACGGAAGGAAAGAATAATATCTTTTTAGTTTCTCTCCCAATATAATTCATTCTGGTTTCTAAAGTTTGATAGATTCCAAATATATTGAATAAACCTGAACAGGAAGTCTAACGAAACCCATTTTATTTCTTCAGTTAATAGGTAGGATGCAATTTAAGCATGAAATTGCAAGATGGAATTTACTTCCTAACTCTGAATTCCACTTGCAGGCCCTGGAAAGTGAGTTTGTATCATGTCAGCTTCATCAGTGGATTGACCTTATATTTGGCTACAAGCAACGAGGACCAGAAGCAGTGCGTGCCCTGAACGTTTTCCACTACCTAACATATGAAGGCTCTGTGAACCTGGACAGTATCACTGATCCTGTCCTCAGGGAGGTAGGTGTTTACTGCCATTTCGTTCTAAAAACTATGGTCAGTACCAGAAACGGTACTTTTTCCATCTTTCGCTGCTGGAGAAGATTGTTCTGTGTGACTTGATTCAGAACCTAAGCCCTTCAGAAGCAAGTATTAATAAACTGGCAATAAAACTGATGACCCAAAGTATTTTGTTTGCTTGAAGTTACTAATATATTTTATGGTCAGTTATGATATGTAAATTGTAATGTATATTCTGTAATATATGTTCTGCTATTAATTATAATTTACTTTTACTAAATTCTCTTAGTGGAACTGAAAAGCTGAAAGAAAAAAACTTTATCATAGTCATAGTGAAAAAAATCTAACCTTTTCAGTTGAATAATGTTGTTGAGAATATGTATCTGAAAAAGAATTTATTTGCTAGATGGACTGTAGCAATTATTCAGATTAGTTTTATGTTAATCATGTAAAGTATAATCAGTTACCAAAATAGGAAATGTTTGCTATTTATTACGCATACAAGTATTTATGTTTGTATATATGTATGTGTGAAATATTTATATGTGTGCATATATACAAGTAAGTGTTTCCAAGTTATCAGTAAATTTAAAAAAAAAAAATTGTGCTAGCTGTCCTGATACATGTTTCCTTCCAGTAACTGTATTTGTTTTTAGTAAGGCTATTAATTTGAATGATAATTTCCTAATATCATCCATTCGTTGGCTAAAATAATTGAAATTTGGTGAAAAGTGTGAAGAAGCAACAGCTGCTAGATGAGTACTGCTGTGATGAAGCTCTACACACAGTCTTTCATTCCCCCAGATCGCTGCCATCTGCTGTATGCAAAACAGTAATAATTTATACATTGGAAGGTGATGGGTTTTTGTTTGTTTGTTTGTTTGTTTTCCAATCTTGGAGACAGAAATCTACAGATTTCAGAAAGAGATTCTAGAAAGCATTCGTGTTCAGTTAAATATTGGGGTTTGGCATGCTGTTTTTTAGTAGTGTATTGTTGCATCTTGTTACATTTGGTGCTTCTTGAAGAGCAGAATTAAAGCAACGTTCAGACCCCTAGCTTCCCAGAGCTAGATTTTCACACCCTGCACTGCAAAGCTTGTATTTTGTAAACAGTTAGTATTTGCTTAGTTTTAAGAATGGCCAGTATTACATTGATCCCACTGCCTCAAATATTTGATGGTAACATCTACGTAATTGTTTTCTGGATTTCAAAGTTTGAGCACAAGAAGAGTCAATAAGGTACAAAGCTGGAGATACAAAGGAACAATGCTTTTAAAAGTATAGAACAGGTGTCAAGCACCATGAATACATGGGATCTGCATGGCTGAAGATCTTGATTTGCATGGACAGACTCCTGTGTCTTGACTTTAAGGGTCTACTCCCACAAGGCAGCTTGTAGGATTGAGGTCTGTCTGTCTGTCTGTGCACCTTACTTAACATCTCACGACGTGATGAGACTCTTCAGCTCTCCTGTGGCTCTACTTACATGCATAATGTGTCATCAGAAATTTCAAGAAATTCATGGAGATGTTTTTGTTCACTCACTTGTACATCTAACCCATGCCCTGTCAGTCAACAGCATATAAACCTCTTCTTAGGCTATTTACACTGTATAAAATTCTGAAAGGAAAACTTTATCTTCATTGCCACAAGTTAGATTAGTAAATAAAAATCATCCTTAGCAATGAGAAGGCAACATGTCTAGAAAAAATGACTCCTCCTAGTTTTTCTTGTATATAGGTACATAAAGTTGTATGCAATCATTTAAAAATAGTATGGTTTCTCCTTGAAGAGACATTGGTGATTTGTGGTTTGTCATAAAAAGGTTTAAAAAAATATTTTCTATTAATTTTTAATCAGAAATTACAACATATATGTAAATATAGACAGATTTAGAGCCACCTTCTTTTTCCCTGAGCTCTGTTTATGAAACTAGCAGACATTCTCTGCCCAGTAATAAAGCATTTGACATCTTGATGATCAAGTAGATGAGGTATTTGGATGTCATGTTTCTGTTGCAAGTATATATTATCTATACAAATTGTTTAGTTGGCTTTTTTTTTTCTTACTTTATTCTGGCTTTTTCTAGTTATTCCAGAAAATAATTTAGAAGAGAAAAGATCTTTTAAAAGCCTCTGAGTCCCACTTATAAATACAGCAATGTAAGAATAGGAACACTAGCACGCTGAAAATCATGATAAGAATTGTTTAATATATTTTACAGTGGCAGGTAGTAGTGTCTGGCGTCTTAATTTAGGAACACTGCAAATTAAAATAGAGCTTTACAGTTATCCAGGAAAATGCATATCTCAGTATCCAAATGCTCTTGATGTCTATTTTCTAAATAAACGGAAACATTTCTGTTCTGTCACACACAAGACAGTGAATATGCTCAATAAAAAGCTGTGAAATAAGCCAATCAATGCAACCTTATTGACAGCAGACATTATCAGAGCAATGGGCTCAAATATGGCAGCAGCCTGCTCAAACTGTGGCCGTAACTAATTTCATATTGAGCTGAGTTCCAGCAGAACCTGTCCAGTGAAATAAGGCTCCAAATAAATCCCCATCCCATTCAGGTCTGAGCTGACTGAAAGGCGTAATTTAAAAAGGCAGCTCCCCATGAGCTGTTCGTGCCATACCTTGGCCCTTTCACTTTCACCCTCAGCTTGAGCACCTCACTTAACTGCTGAGGAACATGTTGGTCTTAGCTTTCTGTGAAGAATGGTAAAGGAGTCTCTTCAGCAGCCATCTGACAGGAGCAAAAATTTATTCAATGGTGGGTAACTCATCCCTGCCATTCCTTACATCTTTCTCCCAGGCATGGGGCAGCCTTCTAAGACCTCTCTACTGTTTAACACTGGTAAAATGGCCATCCTGTGCTTTTGTAATAGCTCTTAGGTGACTTAGGATCTGCACTGGATGGGTAATATATACTTATTTCATTTAAACATACTGTTTTTGATTTTTCAAACAACTTTGTTATTTTTTGATACCACAAAAAATATTCGATTGCTAAATTTTTTTTCAAGTAGCGGTAAGGGCAACATGAAAGTCCTGACTTAAATGCTCCACAGAATGTATAAAATTTGATTTTGTTGTTTAGATCTTTTATGATTGGAAATTGGGAAATTCTCCCCTTCTATCAGTTCTCATAGTCTCTCTTATTCTGCACATTGCCAAATTGTTTTCAGACTGTAATAAGGAGGAGAAAAAATATGTAATAAACAAACATTTTTGAGGCCCCAAATTATTCTTTTGTTTGTTTTTTTTTATTGCAACCTTTTGTATTCTATTTGTAAATTTTTCCTTTTTTAAAGCAAAAGCAATGAGGTGAAAGCTAAAACTTGAAGACAGCTTAAGGATATTGATTCATTCTTGCTTGACAGGTGAAATCATGGTTGCAGCACTAACCACAGCAATTACAGCATTAAAATGTCAAGAAATTAGAGGTCAGAATAGCAGATAATTTTCTTCCTTTTGTCAGATTAAAAATTGACATTCTTTGACAGCACAGGATCTCTGGCTGAGAAAATTATGACAGCTTAACTCATCTTGTACTTGTAAAGCAGTAATTGATAATGAACTTTATATGACAGTCTTCTCCTGTGGAGAAACATGACAGAACACCCCTGGTACAAAGCCTGTATCTCTTTTTAATATGTAAACAGTAGTTATATTGGACATTAGATGTTATTTGGAATTGTCTTTACTGGTACTTTACATCATAATCCAAATCCTTTCCAGTGGACATATTTAGCTGACTTCAGGGGGTTGATGCTGAGAATGCTAATGTATAAAGAACAGTATCAGAGATGTAGTTTATTTGTGGTGCTTCGATGTTGTTGGTTCACTTCTTTTGGAAAATATAGTTCCTCCTCTGATTTCTCCCAGAATGTCTATAGATTTTAAAAGCCTTATTTTTCCCAAACACTTGGAAATCTGGACACTCAAAAATCAAGAGCTGTATTTTTTTCAAGTTAGGAACTTGGGGTTTTTGCATGATGCAAAGTGTTGTGGCTGAAAGGGAACAGCACAGTTATACTGGCCATTAGAAAATGCAGCCGAAGAGCTAAAATTATTTTCAGTACTACCTTGTGGATTAAACTCAAAATAATTAAGTGGGCATGTTCTGTTAGTGCATAATAGATTACCTGCATGTAGTACTGAAAGCACATCTAGTGTGCAGAAAAGTACGATTTCAGGTTTTCTGTTTCTTTGTTGAAATTAGAGCCAGATCTCTATTTAGTTTTTTTCAGATGTTCAGCTTGTTTATGCTTAGAAATGTTTTGAAAAATCAAGTGAAGCATTATACTGCACAGCTATTGGTTTGCGCTAGGCTTTAGGGTAGCTTTGTGTCATCCTTGGGTTGGAAGTGAGTTTCAAATACAGCTTAGCGGTGCCGAACAGTGAATTTCCTGCAACTGCCACATCTTCACCAAACGCTTGCGTCCCCCCAGTCCAACAGGAATTGGAAGTGTGTAGGAAAGCAAGGGGGTGTGAAGATGCCGGGCTCAGATATTTTTTCCGAGCAGCCACCTGTCAAAATACCTGAGCATGCTTGCTACTCACACAACAAATTGAAAAATGATTAAAATTGCTAGTGTTTGACAGGCAGTTGCTGTGCCCGTAAACTAATCCTAGTAGGACAGTTTTGCTGGCAGCTAACAGAGCATATGGCCTATGCAATATTTATTTCTTTAGTGGTGACTTGATATTTAGCATATTTAAATAATTTGAAAAGTCATAATGATGCAGTAGTCTTGCAGTGCTTTTCAGTTACCCTCATTTTTGGGGTTTATTTTTCCTCTTATATATTCTTCTGTTATCTCTTTCTTTGATCTGACAGGAATAACAAAGCATCCCTCTGGATCTGCTGTAGTGAAATATGCCCACAGGAAGCAGAGTAGATCACATCAGTTTTCACTTCTTTCTTTTTTTTTCTCCTTTCTTTTTTTTTTCCCTCCTTGCTGAAACACTCTTTGCTACTACAGAGGGCTGACATGATAGGGCTGTCAAGACTCAGCAAGATAGATATATCTTTAACAAAGGGAGCTGGAATGCTAGCCTTTCCCTGGTGGCTGAGCCTGGCAAATTTATGAGAAAAAAATTAACACACTTTTCTAATAGCACTGTATAACGCTTTCAAGGTAACGCCAGCCCTTGCAATCATGTGCTCATTCTTCGTTTCACTCAGAGTTATTCTTATTTATTCTGATTTAATTTTTAACTTGTTAGATCTTTTTCTTCTGGTCACCGTTTCTTTGATGTGACAAGAATATCAAAACCACCCCTATGGATCTGCTTGATTGAATTGTACCCACAGCACTGGCCACTTCCAGGTTCAGTTGTGCTTAATTGCCTCCATACAAGGGATGGTCTTCGCTTCCTTGCTGGGAGCAGTCCTACTTAGGCATGAATACGGATCGTGGTGAAGGACAGCAGGAAGCAGCAAGTAGTATCAGTATCCGCTTTTTTCAAGGTTCGTGGCAGGGAGCAAGAATTTATTCGAGTAAAAGCCATCATCAAAGTAGAAATTATTTTCTTATATGCCAAGGGCTCTGTTTTTCTCTAAGAAATGTGCACTTGCATGCTGTTGATTTTTGTCAAGAAGTCTGCATCTCCTTCACTCGCAGGTACTGTGTTTCCCAGACATGCAAAACAGGGAATTTTTTCTGAATTTATACTGTTTTGGGGAAGAATGCTTTTATTATTTTGTAGTATTTTTGGCCTGTGAGTCTGTTTCATATGCATTAAGACATTATCAACAGAAAGTGAAATGTATTTTTATGTTTCACTTGGGGAGCATCTATGGAGATAATAATTTTTATGTATTTCCAGTGAGTTTCAGAGTTCAATATCCTTTTCTGAAAATGGGAAAGGAAGGTTTTTTACTTGTTGTCACTTTGCTATGATAGCTCTCTGTAGATCACGAAGAAAAACCCAGGGATTTTTTGAGGGTAAGATATTTATTTCCATATGTAAAGATTCCTGCAAAAGGCACTGAATACAGGAGGAGACACCTTAAATCAGAATATTCAGCAAGGAATTAGTGTAAATTGCATGAGGTCAGTTACCACACAGTAATTGCCCAACGTATAGGCTTTTAGTTTGAAATTAAGGTGTACTCTTTTACTTCTTTCATGTTCAGGGGAAAGGGCTTTCAGAAGGTGTTTACTGCAGAATAACAGAAATTTTTTAACTATGCATCCAGTTTTATTATGAAATAACCTTTTGGGAGCACCTACCCTAAGTAACAGAAGCCATTTATTACAAGGGATCAGAAATAGTGATCTGATCCACAGGATTCCAAGTTTAAAGTATCCTTGTACCATTGCATAAAATAATTATGTCCAGTTAGATTAATGATAGATCATGATATCTCCAGTTAATGAATGTATTAGAGATGATCAGGTAGTCAGTATTTTAGTGAATCTGTGCTGATTTGAGTTCATGACCATTCCTGGGTCGTGCTGTTATAGGTTTCTGGGAATTCAGAATCTTTTCGTAGTCAAGAAAACAGACAGTTCCTAGAAGTAAAACAAACTGTGGCATACAGATGTTTTTTTGGTCCATAATGGCACATTAGAAGGTTTGGGATTTACTTATTATTCATTGTACTTGTGATGGAAAACCTCAGCATCCAGACAGAGCTAAGCACTGCCGCTCAGCATACATCACCAGCCGTACACCGAGCACTCAAACTGAAGAACTGCCAGTGACTTATTTAGCTGATGAGACTTCAGCTAACCTACTTGACAAATATTTCAGATAATTCACTCATCAAAGGAATGCTGGGGTGAGCCTGTAAATAACTCATAGTCAGGAAAAATGTTTCAACCTACTTTGAGTATTATTTAGAATAAATGGCTTGGGCAGTTCTCATCTATGTTAGAAAGTTCATATGCATTTTTGTAGAACATCCTGGAGTCTTACCCAAACTGAGTTTAGTGCTTTGCTCTTATAAAAAGAACATCATTAACTGCAATTGCTCTCTTTTATTGCAGAAATGTATAAAATATGGGCCTTGTACATGAAAATTTCTTCTTTGTTGTCTGGTTATTTTGTTTTTCTCCATATGGATGACAGGTACCAATTATTGATTTTTAAAATTAGCAACAAGCATTTTAACATACACTTAAAGTAATATTTTATGTGAGAGAGAGGGAGATGGGGTGAAAATTACCGCATCTGATTGTAACAGAAATAGCCGGAAGGGGCTGCTTTTTTCCTATTAGCACAGATTTCAGTTATATTACGCTGCCATTACCTCAGCATAAATTAACTATTATTCAAAACATTTCACCCATGGCAGTTTATTGGAACAGATATTACTCAGTCTAAGTATCTAGTCATTCACTTAGAAAGATGCAAAGCTGAGCTTTCTAAATGCTTTAAACATATTGATAATGTGCCTCTTTAATGCCATTTTGAAGACTGTGTACAGTATATCTATATTATTGTTTTCAATTTGTGTCAAGAACAAAGTGAAGTTTTGAAGGATGCGTTCTGGGAAATAATCCAAACAGAATTATTTCTTTATAAGCTAAACCCTGAAAATAACTGAGAACATTCATTTCAAATATAACAGTATAACCTGTTTCCAGACCTGAAATTCTAATATACACTGAAGCTTCATGAATACTATATACGACACCTTTCAGTATGTATGTTTTACCTGCTTCCCTGTCAGTCCTTTTTCGGCTGTTAGTTTTGAAGGTTTGTCTGTTCACTGAGATAGTTCTTGTGTCCTGCAGTGGATAAATTGAAAGCTGGCTGATGGTTGGAGCCTCATCATAACCACAATTTGTAGCAAAGAGCATGTGCTTGGCAAATCTCAGAACACCTTCTGAAGGTGGGAACAAGGCAGGTGATTTGTGATAGAAAGATGAAGCTGAGAGCAAAGAGATAAGCCAGCATTTACTTTCCATTCAGATAAAAAAGAAAAAGAAGAAAACTACTAATGTTATACTACCACATTCTTAATGCATTTTATTTCATTAACAAAGAAAGATTTCACTCCTGAGTTTTGCTTTTCTTTTTTTTTGACAAAGCAAAGTAGCACATGAAGTCACACGTTTAATTTTGTAAGTCACACTTTTGATTTTGTGTAGTTTTATATTTACAAAACAAGAACAACATATGCATGCTAGAACTTTGGTTTGCTGAGTCTGTTTTGTTTTACAAGCATTAAAAAATCTCTTCAGTGATCATGTTTTATTTCAGTAAGAAACCAGAAGAGAAAAAGTCGCAGCTAAAATGTGTGCTTCGGTGATCAAGTACCTTTTCCTCTTTTATTACTGCAAGCTTTCAGAAGGCCTGTTCTGTTGTTTGCTTTCCTGTTTCCTTCATTTTCTTTTGTGTTTTCCTGCAGGGGATGTTCTTAATTGTAAAATAAGTAGAAATAAATATGATGTGTACTTTCTATGTAATAGATTTCTGAATCCTGTGTAAGTTATCCTTCTGGCAGTAAAGATGACTCGTTAGGTGAGCTTTTAATAATGTTTATTTTCCACTACGAGGATATTCTCTAGAATTGATCCTATACCTTCATTTATTGCCTTCTACATCGAAGATGTCAGTGTCCCAGTAGTTCAGCTTATGTCATCTGATTTCTTGTCAGCCACTGGCCAAACTGCCATGGGGTATGAACAGCCACTAATAGACCCCTTTTCTCTCGTATTTTGGTTAAACTTCCTCATGAGCATGGTATGTTATTCTCTACACTGGCTTACCAGAAAGATTTGAGAGAGTTTGGAGAAGAGCATTCCAGTGATGAGAGGACAGAGAAGACTGGTTTATGAACAGGATTTCAAGAGCTTGACGGGAAATAATGGAGTGAAAGGGAACATGCAGCAGAAAGGCAGGAATATGGAGAGCTGCTCATGCCAGCTGAGATAGGGATATTACTTGGTCTGATGCCAGATTAACTAGTAGTTACAGGATCAAATTCAGACAGGAAAGTGCAGGCTTAATGGCAGAAGAAGTTTCCTAAGGTCTATAGGCTGTAATTTGGCTGTGCAAATCTCATAAGAGAAATTGTAGAAGCCTCATTAAATGGGTCATTTCAAACTAGAATGGGCAAACACTGTAAAAATGCATTGTTAGCAACAATTTATTCTATGGGCAGATAGAAAAGTTGGGACTTTCTCATCTTTCTCTTTTATTCTGCTATGTTCTGTTACGGTGATAGCTGTAAGCATAACATGAACACAACTACTTTGTCAGTAACTGCGTTTGTCTTACAATTACATTAACTTCCATCCTAATTCATTGCATCATTTTTTTGTTTTCATTTGGGATTATCTTTGTAAGTTTTTAACTTTTGACAAATTAATGGTAAATGTAGAAATTATTTTTTTAGAATTGCTACTATTATGGGTGGAAATTTTTCAAGACTGTCAGTTTAGCTCTTTGGAGCTCTTCAGTGTTTAAGCCCCACTGTCTGAGGGGTTGGTCCTTTGTTGATTTACCTAGGCTAAAGTCAACAGGTTGACAAGATGTGGTCAGTAGATGTCCTGAGGACCTACCATATACAGATTGCTATCCAGGGTTATAGTTTACTACACTTCCTACAACCAAGCCCAGTTGCATGTAATTTACACCAAATCACAGAAGTTAAATACTGTCCTAAATAGTCACATTCTCTTTTTTATTTCTTATATTGCCAATTTTGTCAGAATGTTACAGAAAATTTGTAGATGTGTAGTAGCTTTACAGAATACAATGCAAATGTATGAGCATTTCCTAAAATAGAAAGAGGACAGTATTGAGGTGGGAAATGTAATTGAAGTAGAAGGCGAGTAAGGAAATAACATGAGATATTTTCTTTAAAAAGTGATCAATTCAGTTGATGGACAGAAAATTAATGAAAGAGGTGGGGAAATTCAAGAATTTTCATTCTTCAAAAAATCATGCCCTCCTGAAATAAAATCATAGAATCATAGAATCATAGAATCATAGAATAAACTTGTCATGCAGAAACTTTACATAAATTTATTGTTGATATAACAAAGTTTAACTGTGAATTTTTAAAGCTCACAATTTAGCTTTTAAAATAAAAAGCATAGTTAAAAACAGCTGTAAGAATGCAGTGTTAAAGCTCTTAGTCACGAAGAAAAAAAAGAATTAATTGGAAAAGAGTGGATGAAGTTTCAAAGTTTCAATGAAACCTCCTGCTGATATTACTGTTGCATTTCTATGGATAGGATGCCTATGCTTAAAAGCCTCTGTGCTCCTAAAAATGACAATTAAAAGCATACACTGTGTGTTAAACAAAACCAAAGGCAAGGAGAGCTAATAAATAGTGTTAAACCTGATGTAGTCCCCAACAAAGTCTCCCTTCTATCAGCATAGAGTAAAATTTTCCTGTGTGTGAGAGGCTGTACACTATTCAGATGACATCAGCCTCCCTGAAAACCACGGGAAGCAGCCCAGTGCTGCTTCCTTGGCTCCACTCCCAATTACTCCCCAAAGCACTTAACAAGTCTAGGGTACTTGTATTTTATTCTCATACCGGTTAGTTTTTCCTTTTCTGCCAGCAGCTGTGCGGTACCAGCAGTGCCAAGCTCTTTCTGATTCTGTGATCTTTCCTGGATAGCAGAAGTCACGAGCCATTTGGTTACCCAGCCTGAAAGTCAGGGGTGCTTCAGAATTATTCAATTCCCCAGTTTCCTCAGAAATACCACTGGTTTTTTTTGCTTGATGCGTTGGCCAGTTAAGAGCTGTGAGTGGAGGTCAGGTTGACCACTTGTGCTTTCCAGACCAGGATATGGAATAGGGACAGAGATGCTCAGTTTTGCTGTTTTGTCCAGACTAGAGATTGCTCCGTGTCTCTTTCCGCAGAAGATCTTCATGAACAATAGAAGTTTCTTCTTTCTCTGCCTCAATGGAGAGGAAAAGTAACAAGAGACTTTTCACAAGTACCTTCTCTGTTTTGCAGCATTTCTACTCCTGGACAGTATCTGGAGCTTTATTATTGTAGGAGTATAAAGATATAATAGTACCACTGTCTTCATTGCCACAGAACTAACTTCTGCTTTCAGCTCAGCGTTCTGGTTAGTATAAATGGTGATGGATCAGTGATGTGTGAGTTTGAAGTTAAAAAAAATCTTTTTAAATAGTTGGAAAACCAAAAGTACCTTCAATTTTTGCCCAGAATAAAGCCCTGCATGTTCTATAGTGCTTAACTGAAAAGGCCAGGTTGAGCAGCTTCCCTTTGTGTCTGAAGAAAAGAAATAAAAGTGGGGGATGAAGGAGGGAAAATGGAATTGAGTGGCGAGATGGGCATTTATGCAACTCCTGTCTTCTTGCGGGAGAAGGAGGCCAAGGTGCAATGGGAGTATGAGAAGGCAGGTGAACAGCAAAGAGGGGAAAAGGACAGAAAGGAGATTTGGAGTTCTTGAGGCGGAGGAGAAGGAAGGGGATGGATTAGGAAGGCAGTCTTTGGGAACCTTATAGAAGCACTGAAGGCGTTACCATAGGAACAGAGAGCTCTTAGTGGGGTTGTTAATGCAGAGAAATGATGTTTGGAGCCTTCACAGAGCTTTATGGGATTTTTTTAGTCTTGACCTTTGGGACTTGTTGTTTCATTAGTGAGTTCACTGAGATACTGTATAATATAATCTAGTTAGGCATTTCTAAGCAAAAAAGACTTTATATTAAGTACTTTTGACTCGTAAAATTTAGGAGGTTTCTAAATGTAGTTGGTGGTATTTTGAAAAATACTACTGGCAAGTTTTAGCCTAGCATAACTGGATCTTCGGGCTTTCTGGCTGTTACTCACTGCTTTTCACATGTGGAAACAATTGCAGTGTCTCAGACAGCAGCAGTGTTTTTTTAAAATGCCTGTAAATTTTTGTGACTGTCAACTAAGAGATGCTAATGACAGTTTTCATGCAATTTTTTTATTCCTTCACTTCCTCTTTTGTAGACTTTGAATATCTGTAATGGTTCCAGTCAGAAGAGAAACTACATTTAAAAGTTCAGAGGATTTTTTATTTCTTACTCAGGAAATGTAACAAATTTATCTCTGCTTTAGAAAAGCCTTGAAATAACTTTTCGTTATTGGAGATAACGGGCTTGAAATCCTAGGAGCCTTTTCAGAAAAGAATGTTTGTGTCATAAGTTTGCTCTGTTTCAAAAAAAAAAAAAAAATCCATCCCAAAGATCAAAAACCATAAATTAAGATGTCAGCATCCTGGCTTCTATTTCATATGCAAAAGAGAAAAATAAATTAGTTACAGGATGACATAAGGGAGAGGAAAGGAAACACTTGGCTTAAAATCCAGAGCAAGAGTGTCAAGAAGTAAAAGGTATGACAAACCTAAGACTGTAACGGTGGATTGAAAAAAAAAAAAAAGACAACAGAAAGATGAGATGCAGGCAAGGATAGCTTCGAGAGGAGTTTTGGTAGTAACAAAAGCTTGAATTTCTTGGAACTTGAAACAGTTGACACAAACTCAGGAAGAAAGAAACAGTTTGGCCAGAATAGAAGAATGATGTTCTGAACAAGATCTTGCTAAGACCTAAGAGTGAGGACTCTCTCTTAGTAAAAGGGTTTATATAACAGGAGGCACACTCAGGCAACAGAACCGGTTTTGTTTGGTTTGCAAATGCTAGCTAGGACACATCTGCAATTCTGCATGTTGTGATGCTTTGATTGCCATCACATAAAGGAGTAATACAACGGAGTAGTAGCAACAGGGAAATTCTATGTTGCAGGTGTACATTTTAGTAATTTGCATTGCAGAATCAAGATGTCAAAGAGAAGCTTGTTCCATAGACTTAAACACCAGATGGGAAAGATCATCTAGATTGGCCTCTCACCCAACAAATCACATAGAGCTTTTGTCCATGTAGCGTTTTGAACATAACCAAAAATGTTGGTGTCTGAAAGACACAAAGAGGATATGGAAGTGTTTCCTTATATAGGTAGAGTTTGGGTGATGAGAAGTTGTTTCAGTCAGTTACCTTAAATATTTATCATATAAAATTAGCCACAAAAGTTCTTGTTTTAAAAGAAATGAGAGAAAGTCTTCAGAAAAGGTAAAATTGCTTGTCAGAATGAGAGGAATCCTTGTTTCTGGGGATGTCAATTATATGACAATAGGAAAATTATTTCAGGGCAATTATCAGTCGTCTAAAGATAAAATATCCTGATTGCCCAGGTTTCAAAACCTTAACTGTTTATGGTATGAAGTTATATATTTAATGAATTATTGTATCATGCTATTACATCTCTCACAAAAGTAACTTAGCAGTAAAATCTTTTATGTGTTGTACTCAGTAACTTAATGATCAAAGAAGGCATCATTTTCTTTTACTAACTTAATACAGATTTAGGAGAATGATGACAGAGCAATGATTTCATTTGGCATGACATCAATGAACACACAAGAGTTTCAGTAAATGTTACCAATCTGTATGGGACAGGAATTATTACAAACATGAACATAAGAAATACAATAGTTAGACTGGAGAAAATAATGGCATAAAATGAGAATAATGAAATGTTCTTTGGATGAGGGACAACCTCATTGCTCTCTACAGCTTCCTGAGGAGCGGAAGTGGAGAGAGAGTTGCTGAACTCTTCTCCCTGTTCTCCAGTGAGAGGATGCATGGCAACAGTGCAAAGCTGCATCAGACAGGGGAGTTTCAGACTGGACATTAGGAAGCATTTCTTTACCGAGAGGGTAGTCAAGCACTGGAACAGGCTTCCTGGAGAGGTGGTCGATGCCCCAACCCTGTCAGTATTTAAGAGGCATTGGACAATGCCATTAACAACATTCTTTAATTTTTCATAGAATCATAGAATTGGAAGGGACTTTTAAAGGTCCTCTAGTCCAGCCCCCTGGCAATGATCAGGGACATCTTCAACTAAATCTGGTTGATAAGGTCAGGCTTTTGTTCAGCCCTGAATTGGTCAGGCAGTTGGACTAGATGATCATTGTAAGTCCCTTCCAACTGAAATTTCTGTTCTATTCTATTCTATTCTATTCTATTCTATTCTATTCTATTCTATTCTATTCTATTCTATTCTATTCTATATGAAAGAGAAAAAAAAGTTTTGAATGTAATTGTAAACAAAACTATAAGCAGATGTGTGACTTTCTTCAGTTCTAGCCTATGTTTACAGCTTTGCACAGCGTTGACTCTACAAGCAAAGGGATGCTCCCTGTCTGTCTTGTATACAGGCAAACAGCAGGGAAGAAAAGGCAGTGAAATTGCCATGGGCTGGGAGCAAAACTCGCGGCTTTAAAAATTATCGCAACTATAAAAAGAAAGTGATGAACTGAGCAGCGTGGCCTGCGGATCCCGTATAACAACATAGACCTCGTCAGAGGAATTGGGAGTTGAAGCTGTTTGCTTTAGAGCATAATAGAGTTTGCTGTAGTTTTTAGTGTAATTTAATGAGAGAATTTTATTATATCAGTGGTAAACTTCTTTGTTCCAGACAGAGTTGGAAGGATACAAGAAAGAGAAAAAACTATAGAATATTTTTTGCCTTCTGGTGTAGTTAGAAAGTGATGACAGCATTTCACTTCTTGACATCAGACTTTTTCAGTGTAAAGAACTTTCCCATGATTTTCTGGGGAATGCACTACTGGAGAGGAAAAAGCAGTATCTGTGCTCAGGCACACGGGAACCTCACACATGAGAGTATGCCTGAAAGAGTAAGTGATGCTCTCAGCTAAACCTACCCTGGCTGCAGGATATCCATCTTTATGGTATTTTTGCTTTACCTTCTCTGTTTATGAAATGTATTGAATTTATCTCCCATTTGCAGTGTGTTAACCAAATGCTTCCTTAAGCTGGCGGTGTTTAAAATATTTTTGTTTCATGAGAGGCATATTGGACTACCAGGGCAAGAATGGGAGAACTGCAAAGGTGAAAGAGGGAAGAACTAGGTATCACAATTAGTAGCTTAATGAGGTAAATGTGAAAGCTGAAAGGCAGCGCTCCCTGAGACACATAAGGTCACCGTTGTGACTCGTGCCTGTAAAGAGAATGGGAGATCTTGCCTTTCGCGTTCTCATTCCTTTCATTGTACTATTTCCTTCTGCAGGGGAATGAGGAAGAAGTTCAGGGGAGGGCTGACTCTGGGAGGAGGCTGAAGGTTAGCTCTGAACTATTGGTCTTCTGCTGGGGAGCCGTTTAATTGCACACTGGATCCAGTGAGATGCCTCCTGTGAGGGGAAGGAGCTTAACGTTGCCCCTTCTCCATTGTTAAATTAATAAAGTAGTGGCCTGTGGAGAAAATCCATTTCTGTGCCCATCTTTCAGTCCCTTGAGTATCCTGATTAAATAACCAACTGTATCGAAGCCTCCAGACTAGTTGAGTCATTGCTTGTGTTTAAACTACAGCACTCTTTCCTCAAAACATACAGTAATAAAATGGAAATCAATACTCTTAACCTAACTTATCAAAAGTCCTGAAGATATTGATGCTGCTTAACAGCTGTAGATGCAAATGAAAAAGCGGTATCTCACACCACTCATACAAAACAACCACATTTCAAGCTGCTTATGCTACCCACCAAAGGGCTGTCAATCATGTTTGCGCTGAAGAAGAGGGTGCTTGGGGGCTGTTGAGTGTGCTGGCTGCATGGCAGGGAGAGCACATAAAAGATTCCTGCATTCGCTTGGATGCAAAAATGAAATAAGCTTTCAGGAAAGGCTGAGTTGGATGACTGTTGCTGTGGTGCGTATTTCTCGAATGGCTACAGATTTTCACTCTTCGTTGGACTCAGTCCCCATGCACAGGGGAAAATGGGCTGTAGAAAAACCTGAATGTGGTACACAAGAGGAACAAAATACACCAGGAATATGGGAATTAGTAATAAAATGACTGAATATGTAAAAAAAGTTATAAAACCATAAAAAAACTCAGATGATACATATGTTAGAAAGATTAACCAATTATGGTAGTAATCAGTAAAGACGAATGAAAAAAGGCCGCCTCACATAAAACATTGTCTTACTATCTGCAATGCAGTCTGTTTTTAGGAATTTATTTCTTCCCTCCATGATTCAAAGCAAAAGTGCTCGTGCTTTTATGATTCTGTGTTATGTGGTCACCAGGCATCTTACCAAAGAGGAGTTTGCAAATGAGATGGACCATTATATCTTCTTTGGTTATTTTACCTGCATTTCTAAAGAACTTTCTTAGAGAAAAAAATACATTAAAAATAAACTGCTTTGTGGTTTACCCTTTCTGCACAGGTACATCAAAGAGCAAATAAAACCTTCACTTCTGTGGTGTTTTCAGATGAGTCAATTCTAGCATTTTTCAATTTAGATTAGGACTGTGCTTCGCAGATGAATCTGCTGATCATCCCTATTTGCCATGCTGTCATTCACATTGCAGAGCAGTTTTGGAGCATGAGAACTGGCTTCTAAGCCACAGAAGCAGTGTGTTCCAGGGATCCAGCTAGCAGAGCTCAGCCATGGTAGAGGTCTGCAGCCACGCTGGAGCCAACCTGGTGGGAAAACCCTGCAGTGGGCACGGTTTCAGCATGGGTTCCTCAACAGGAAGGTGACACTGAGCTCTTCTCCCTGTGATCCAGTGATAGAACACGTGGGAATGGCTCAAAGCTGTGTCAGGGGATGTTCAGACTGGACATTAGGAAGCATTTCTTTACCGAGAGGGTGAGCAAACATTGGAACAGGCTTCCTAGAGAGGTGGTCAATGCCCCAAGCCTGTCAGTGTTTAAGAGGCATTTGGACAATGCCCTTAATAATATGCATTAACTTTGGGTCAGCAGTCAAGCAGTTGGACTAGATGCTCGTTTTAGGTCCCTTCCAACTGAAACAAAATGCTATTCTATTCTAAGACCAAGTCTTTTGCTCTGCAGCTCTGCTCCTGCTGAGTTACGCTGCTTGCTGTTGGAGGCATTGCCTTTGACTACTAAAAATAGTTCTTATACCTAAAGAAACAGATTGCTTGAATTATTTAATTGCAGATTTTTATTTCTGACAACCAGAATTAAGAAATAATTAAAATTAAATACTTCAGTAGACTGCCTAATGAGCAAAGTGGATGTACTGAACTCTTCATTCCACAGGAAGCTGACACTAAGGACTGATCCTCCAGGTTGCAGAGGAGCATCCCAGTGTCCTTGTGAATGTACAGTCTGCCTTTGAGCATAAAATTTGGAACCCAATAGTTTGTTTCCTGTGAGGAAAATACATTGAGGATATTACTCCTTGTATCTAAGATTAGTATCATTCATAAGATTGAATGATTTGATATATTGATTTCTTGATGAAAATGTATGTAAATATATAAATGTCTCCATATTATTGTTAAATGGCCATGAAGTGCTATGAAGTTGTGTTTTGCTTGATTGCATAAATTACGATGTATGAGATCAACTCATTTTAAACTTTGAATTGCCAGCAAATTTGCAGATATTTTTTTTCCTTATTCTGACCGATAATTATCAAATAATAGGCCATTTTATCTTTCTGCAGTACATGATCATATCCTAACAGACACTCCCTGAAGTGTCTAGAGTACAAATCTTATTACGTGTGCATTTAAAACAGTAGGGAATCTCAAATCAGCTCACTAAATAGCTTTGCTGCAATACCTTATTAAGAAAGTGAAAACTAATATAATTTTCATTTTACTGTTCTGAAAGCGTTAAATCTGGCAGCTGCTGAATTCCAAGCTTATATTGTTTCTGCATGAAAAACATTTAAAGGTGAAATGAGAATAGACTTTATTTTATTAAAATTTGTATTGATTTTGCCTCAACATGTGTCTCATGGAATTGTGTAGCACTTTGCATGCAGTACTCAAGATCTGATGTGAGAAAAGGAATTGATTAATTAGAATTAAATGTTTAAGAATATTAAATAAATCTAAAGTTTGATGATTTACAGTTCAAGAAAAACTGTGGTGTACACTTGCCAGTTTTCAGATTAATTTCAGATACAGCCAGAGTTCTCTTGTAAACAAATCAATGTATTACATTATTATTCACAGATCTGTTCTGTACCTGCTTTTCATTTTGTGTCAAGAGATCTGATAAGAGGCAGCATTAGGAATACCCTTGGGCCAGTCACTCTATCTGTATATGCTTATGTTTATCTTCTGTGTTAAGTTTTGACAAGGTTTTTCTGTCTTTTTTAAGTGTTGTGAGCTCCAGAGAGGAATACCAGTTGTAGCTGTGCACAACTGTGGTGTTGTGCAGACTACATTCTCAGTGCAGTAGTTGAATATTATTGATATTTTTTAAAAAACATTGTTCAGTTTCTTTAATGCTTCTAAGAGCTGTCAGTTTTACAAATGGTATTTTTGAAAGAAAAGAGTAACATTACTATCCATGGGGTGGGGCAGAGGTGGTTGTCTTGTAAGTGCAAGCCAGCAAAAGTGTTCAATATTCCCTGAATATCAAGGTCTTGATTCTGCGTCTGTTCTGGTTGCAGAAGGACTTGGCATTAACTTAAAATGTTTCAAAATTATGGGCGCGTAAAGTATGTCAGGGACTATTTACCAGGACATCTTCAGCAGTAAAATAACAGTTGCTTTTGACAGTTAAGTTTTAAGTGTTCATTCCTCATAATCTGAAAAGTTCATGCTGGTTTATTATCGTGTTCTGTTTATCTTTCTCTTCCTCTGTTACTATCATAAATGGACCTGAACTGGGAGGAAAAGTCAGCAAAGTTTATGCCTGCAGAATTTACAGCCAAACAATCAGAATTTGCCAAGACCGGACAACATGAAAGTAAACATGTACATTAGAATTTTGCTGCAATGAAAAGAAAATTAATAATTCATTTCAATGTGCCCATGAGAGAACAGAAGTATCATTTAAAGGATCACTATAAAGGGTAGGAGAGGAAGATCTGGTTTTTGTTCAGTATTGCTGCCAAATACAATTCACACTCTTATTTCAACACAGAATTCTTTCAAAAATGAAAATTAAATTAACCTTGATAATTATTTGAAAAAAGAAAAATGGAAATTTCTTTTCTGAAAATACTATTGACAGATCTGCGTGAAAGCACGTATCATGCAATGCCTGATATTGTTAGTATTAGTCTTTGTCATTTTGAAAATGAAATTCACAAACAAGTATAATTCCCTTCCCTGCTCCCCGCCAAGCAAATCAGTTGTAGAGTACTGAATGTAATAGAAAATGCTGCCTTTGATTTGACTTGACATGAATTTTGTATTCCTGTATAAAAAGTATCTACATGAGTGAATGTACCTACATGGTGTGTAAAGAGATACTATTTGTATGGTACATATAGATAGCTCCTGTATAGACATATACACATGTACATGCATATGCCCACACAAATATGTTGGTTTTGTATAAAATTACTCTATGATTTTAAATTAATTCACCATTAAATGATGTTAGTAAAACCTGAGGTGCTCACTGGTTCCCACTCTGTGCCTTGGAGACTGAAGTTCACTCTGAATTAGTCAGCAAACAAGAAATCACCTGTAGCGGGATAATTACAGCATCAGATGTACTAGGGCTACAATCCATTGAAAGTCCTTAGCCGCTTGACAGGACTTTGCATTAAGTTTCTTCTTTGGCAAATGTTTGTTTGTGGTATTCCATTATATACCTGTCAATCTAGGGCATCAAGAGTGGTGGACATTAGTGACCTGTTAGGAAATTTCTCTCTAACATCTGTTCTCGCATCTATGCTGTGAAGCGGAGGAAAACACAGACTGGCTTGTAGGAATTACAAAAGATGTAGATTAAAAGAATTCTTCTGTATCATGAAGTATTTATTGTGTTTCTTACTATTTTATGTCTGAAAGCAATAACGTAATTTACCAAGATAGTAATGTTTTTGGTGGTTTTTCAAGTTTCTTATGTGGTAGCAAATGAAAAATTCATAAAGCTCACAAGAAAGGGTCAGTAGTGCAGGGTAAAGTGTATATATAGGTATGTAATGCACAGTGCATTTCAAAATCTGCCAGTTTTGTTTTCTATGAACGCTTTATTCTTGATTTTACAAGGTCAAATAAAATATACCTGTCTGAAAAATAAGGAGTGTTCTTTAACAGTATTGCTTTTACAAGCAGCAATTTTTTACCAAGGTTTTTAAGAATATATCTTAGATATATTTTTGTTCGAATGAACTGTTTGAGTAGTGGAAGCATCTCAGTATATGGGCTATGTTCTACTCCCTTGCGAATTACTCCAGATTTATTCGAAAAGTAGATTTTACTCTTGAAGAATGCATTGAAATTGCTAAGTTTTCATTTCAAACCTGTGAAACCTGAAAGCCCATGAAAAAAAGCAATAAAATTAAGCATGAAATAAATACTCAGTGAATGTATGCGACTTGGAGGGATTTTTACATTAGTCTGAATGTGTCTTGCAAGATGTGTTTCTGGGATTTTTTTATTTTAACCTACTCATATTTTTGTTGCAACTGTAATTATTTTGTTTTTGTTATATTTCATACATGAATTTTATTTCTCAGTTTGCTTTCCTTTCCCCCCATTTAAGATTCCAGAGGCTTATTTTATTAGAGATCCTCACACTTTCCTCCTTACAAAGGACTTTATTAAGGTATATATGTTCTTTTTAGTGCAAAAATGCTCTCTCAAGACCCGAGCTGCATGTCCTCACAGGTTAACATTTTCACATATAACGCCAGTTACTGGAAATGAGAATGGTTAGTTGGTTAACTGAAGCATGCTTGAAAGGAGAAGCAAAGCTTGTCTACAAAATACTAACACTTGGATGAGTCTGCAGCCTGGGAGGAGAGCACCGGGTGTATTTTCTGGACGTTTTTCATGGCTGACTTGGGATATGCCTGCGTTGTCACACAGTGTGTTGACCTCTCTCCTTGACGCATATTGCTCATGACAGTCCCTCTCCCTTGCCTGCAGGCCATGGAGGCGCAGATACAGAGCTTTGGACAGACGCCATCGCAGTTGCTCATTGAGCCCCATCCACCTCGGAGCTCTGCCATGCACCTGGTGAGACATAACTGCTGGCCGGGAATGCCTTCCCTTTGAACCTGAGGAACCGTTGTAGGTCATAAAGTACCCATTAAGCAACACTTCTAATGCCCTCGCTTTCCCATGCAGCCATACTTCCTCCTGGCAGCAATGACTCGCATTGCTCTAGCATAGCAAGGTGGAAGTTTGAATAGCTTTAACTTCCTATAGTCCTGGCTTCTCCTGTCTCATATTGAATAAAAAGGCCCTATCTTTGTAAATATACACTTGATAAATACATATTTACATTCCTATTTCTGCAAGTAAGGGGAATGACTGCAGGCTTTTCTTACAGTGAACATGTTGTTTTGTTTTGGTTTAAAGGATGTATTGTTAGGGGCTGATTTATGAGTGATGCCTGCTTGACAAAAATGAAGTGTTGAAGTTCAAATCATGCTGGAATCCTTTGCCTGTTCCCCCGGGAGAATACAATGTATATTTCAAATTTCAATTTGAACTCCAAACTTCATTCCTGACGCATTCTTCTCTTTGCTTCTTGCAAAGAATTATATGAAATAGATAGACTGAACGAGACAGATCTCTGTCCCCCTCAGTGCCTTTGATTAAATGCTTACAGCTAGATATTTTCTTTGAAGTTTTGTAAATCAACAGTAATACGTGCAGTAGTTTCAATCTTTTTAGCAAACTATAAGGAAATCATTCTATCTAGTTATACACTGTGAAAGTAGGAACTGATCTGGAAGTGTTAGCTGTATTAATAAAAGTAATGTGTAGATGTCAAATGCACATAACATTTATTTTCTATTTTTAGGGTATGGATAATATATTTTAATCATAATTTCAAGTGAGAAGTAGAAAGGATTTCTTTACCTTCTAAAAATAATACTATTTGTTATAATAGTCATTGAAAAAAATAGCATTAACCCCAGTACTTAAGAACAGTATTATTGTCCATGTACAAAAAACTGTGTCACTTGTAGACTCAACAAGTTTATGATTGCTTACAGACTCCCTAATAAGTATGTGCTTTACATAGAATTAAAATGTCTATGTTTGGAAGTGCTGTATTTCGTATAAAGGATTCATTAAGAAAAAATAAATATCTGTAAGTTTAAGAGGGATCTTAAAATTTCTTTTTTCAACCATTGTAGTTTATAGCATTTATATTTATGAAGTATTAATCGATTAACTCTTTTCTTTGACTCATATGTCTATTGTATGAATATTAACTGCTGTATAAATTTACATTTTGCTATGTATTAATTAATGCTAATGGTCATTTTGCGCCCTGTAATGATCACCCTTACCATACCTATTCTCTGCTTGTCCTCGTGTAATGATCCAATGATAGCTTCTGATCTTGCTCTCCTCCATCACTAGTGTAGACGCACAGGTAGCGTTGTTTTCCCTGTATGTGCACATGCTTGCCTGCTCTTTTTTAACCTCGTTTTCCCTCAGACCTCCTCACTAATTGTGTTATCCCTTCTGTTTTCTTCTGCTCTCTTCTCCTTTCTACTCAACAGTGTTTCCTTCCACAGAGCCCCCTCATGTTTAAAGATCAGATGCAGCAGGACGTCATCATGGTGCTGAAGTTCCCATCAAATTCCCCTGTCACACACGTGGCAGCCAACACGCTGCCCCACCTGACCATTCCTGCCGTGGTGACCGTCACTTGCAGCAGGCTGTTTGCAGTCAATCGGTGGCACAACACAGTAGGTAGGTTCTCATGGGCACGTTTTGTTCAAATTTGAAGACCTTAACAGCACAGCTTTAATTCCGAGTGCAATTTAGCTAGATATGGGTTAATCTCCCTCACCTGCCTGTGCACAAAAATTTACTGTTTTTTCTGGTTTGTGTCAAATAATCAAAGCTTGTATTTTCCCTGGTGTCATTCCTAGAAACATTCTCCCTAGCAGCAGCACATCACCATGGCAGCCAATCGATTTGTGGTTACATCAGGATCAGCCTTTGATATAATGCTTTTCAGGAGAGTGCTGCTGTTCTTGACACAGCCGATATTAATATGTCCCAGGTTTCAGGAATACATACTGGCATGCTAGAGAGTGTACATCACTGTCTGCTGCTTGAAAGAGATTTCAGATCTGTCCAGGAGCTTGTCATACGCCTTCCCCTGGGTCACCGTTAAATAACGTGGGACCCTAAGCAAGCCTAAGCAGCCGAACACCAAACTATTCTCAAGAGAAGTTTCCTCATTCCCTTCCAAAAGCCCATCCAACAAGGTCATCCCAAATTCCCCTTCCAGCCCCTCTGCTCACCTCTCCATATTGTCACTAGGACTGTCCTGTCTCCTCACTTGGACATGTAGGTGCGGAGGTTGTCCCAGGCATTGCTAAATAGGTGGTGGGGCCATGAGGTATATGAGGGAATGGACAGGTTTCATTTTCTAAGGTTTCTTCCTGCTGTGCTAGCACTCCTGCTGCAGTGTCTGGAAACTTTTGAAGGTTTCTTAGCACCTGGGAAAATCAGAAAGGTACCTGACATTTGAGAGTGTGACTCAGTAGTTGGGTCAGGAATTTTCTAGGGACTAGGCAAAAAAAGAAAAATTCTTCACCCTTTATGCACAGGACAAACCCCTGGACAGAAGTAAGTCCTCCTGGAGAAGGATTTGTGATACTTAGGTTAAACGTCTACCTCCAGTACACTTAAAGAGGTTCTAGATTGCTTAGGGATTTCACTGGCTTAAATGTAAACATCTCCTCAAGTGAATAGTTCAAGTCAAGTGAAATAGATGTCACCTCTTGTGCTCAAGGTTGGCCAAAGCCTGGTGTTACAAGCAATAATTAGAGGAATGAATGGGAATTCCCTTACAGGCATGCATTAGAGAAACTATCAGAGTAAGTGAAGTTAATATCACTCTGAATTCTTGAATAGCAACGTAAGGTTTCATATTAGTTTTATTCTGAACATTTAAATAATGTTAGCATGAATTACCTCGTCTTTGTTTACAAACAAACTTTGTGTGGCGGTCACTGTCAAGTGAGGGGAAGTCAAAATTCCTACCCGTACTTTGCGGTGAAGCGAAGGTCACTAATATTAAAGTGCCCTGGATTTCAAGGGTTTCCTTAACAACTGTTACTTGAAGTCATCTAGTTTAGTAGAAGTCTTGCTGGCCTTTACGATACATGTGACTGTTACAGTTTAGTTTTTCATATACACTCTTCTAAAACAGAAGTCGTGTTGCAAACATGCAGAATTCATGTTATGAATCAACCATGAACTAAATTTCACACCATTTGAAATCCTCTGGTGTAAATTTCAAAGAGAGGAATACTTTCTCAATATGTTATAACAGGAAGAGACGGGGAAAAAAAACTGTTTGGAGAATCAAAACTCATTCTAATTATTTTCTTGACTTTTACATCCTGCCTGGCAATGTCTTTTATTTTGTAAGAGGTTAATCCAGGACAGGGTATCAAATTCCTACTGTTACCGTAATATTATTTCAATAAATCACAGCTCTAGTATAAAGGATAGGTTCATCTACAGAAATGTGTACACAGACCACTTATACTGTTGTGGGATGTATGCAGAGCTGTAGAGTTTATACACAGTAGAAGGCATTTACATAGCCTTCTCACAATAAAAGAGAATGAATCTAAGTTAATACCAGTAAAGATCTGTCTCAGACTGGTTTGGTTTTGAAAGAAGAGAGAGAAAAAAGGGAAGGAAAAGTTCTCAGAGCATAGTTTTTCAGAAGATGGCAGGGCTAGGTGTAGACCCTGTGTTCTGTTACCTTCTCCGGTTGTCTGTTGCAGTAGTAGAAAATGCAGTTTATTCTCCAGAACTCTGTATCTCCTCTTATTCTTGTGCAGCATGTCATTTCCTGACAAAAATTGTGTTTTCAGTAGTGACCACTGTGATTTATATGCTAGGGAAGGTGCTCAGAAGAGACAAAGCAATGCTATCTGTGCATGAGAGTGGATAGCACTAAATATGCAGCCCCTGATGCACATTTAAACAGCATAAAGACACTCAGGACAGAACTAATAAGAGTAATTGTGGCAAATTTACTGTAGTGCACAATTTCCCAGCTGAAAATTCTAGAGAAATCCATGAAAAGGTTTAAGTTTCTGTCACTTACAGGTTTCCATATGTAAGAAACTCATAACAATGTTTAATACAATTTTTTCTTCTGTGCTATTGTAAGATCTCACCCAGTGCTCAAATGTAGGAAACATTCTCTGTTACACTATTTGAAAGGAGATGTTTAATGAATATTTGTAGCTACAGAAATCATGATGAAATTAGTGCTCATACATTTATAGTTACTATTATGTAACTGAAGATTTAACATATTTGTGTAGCACAGAGGAAGGAGTCTTAAGATTCATAGAAAAAGTAATAGTGAGAAGTTACTTTTTTTGTAATAATATTTTTTTTATAATCCAATCATGCAGTTTTAAACCTAGAAAAGTCATACAAAAATTTAGACAACAAGAATCCTATGTGCTTTATTTGTCCTTTCATGTGTAGGCCTTCGTGGAGCACCAGGATATTCTTTGGATCAAGCCCATCATCTTCCAATTGAAATGGATCCATTGATTGGTATGTCAAGATGAAAATGTAGCAATATATTTGAAATCAGCATCTTCAAGAATTATTGATTAAGCTGTATTTGTATATTAGGGTTCATTTAACACGGAAGATAGGAAAACACTTATTCTTGTCAGTCCTGGAGAACTAAAAACATTAGTTACTGATGCTGAATGAATTACATGAGTGCTTTTCGTTATTAACATCACCAGCAATTGGTATTTAAGAAACAACCAATTAAGTCAGTTTCATTGTCAGCCTGTATCTATAATTCTTTTCTCTTATCAGGTCACATCATTAGTAAAATAAAATGTGGGGGTTTGGTAAAGTTCACATATTTTCAGTTCCTACAGGCAGCACTGTGTATATCAGCGTAGATGCAGATCTATTTCTTTGCATTCAGGTTATGGTTTGGATTGTTTTAGTCAGCATTACTGAATTCATAAAGAAAAGACTGTATTTTAAATTGATACATGATTGTACTTTTTAAATCCAAAAATATCTGATAAAGTGAAGTATTTTGAGAAATAACATCTGCTAAAACTTTTACAGAGATTGCAGGATTTGTATTCCTAGCGGTCATTATTACTCCTTAATTGCAACTATTTGGTTTGTGGTTGTTTGTTTGTTTTTTTGCAGTAGGCATATTTATGAGACAAAAATTGGGGATAGGGAAGGTTCTTAGAGATGATTTTGCAGCATTGGTGAGAAAAGAAATGCATTTTTAAACATCTCCAGATGAAAAGTTCCTTTTTCGTCTGTGTCAATATTCATGGTGGAAAGATTTATATACAAGTACCTCAGGCGAGTTAGCTTTCTCATTCTGTATGCTTCATTTGCTCATATAATGATGATAGTTTTCTCTTCAGGTTTTCCTCTCAAAAGCTAGGGCACAATTATTGTGCCCACCTGTTCTGGAAATTTGAGTAATTTGTAATTCATTATCTTTCAGTGGATGGACATAGAGGGTCTGGAAATTTAAATATGTGTTCATGGAAAGTATATAAACATGTTATGAGCTTTTACAAGCAAATTTAAAATAGGTTTTTTTTTGGTTGAGTCTCATTTCATGCAGTGAGAGCAATTTCAGTAGAATAAACAAAAATAGGGACAGAAGAACTTTCGCAATATTATCTGCATTAAATTGTGTTCCTACGTTAGGAGAAACATGTCTCTCAGAGTGCGTTTTGTCTCACCTAACTTCAATTAGCTGAAGTTAGTTGTCAAGATTCCCTCCATAGCTACTGTAGAAAGAGAAACCATCCTCTGGAGTTGTCTAGCACTTAGACAGCTGTTACAGCGTGAGACGACTTGCCACATGAAGCAATGTCTCTCTCCAGTGAGTATAGAGGGAGCACAGGTAATTAACTTAGATTATATACTGAACTCTTAGTAAATTAAAATTAGGTGAGAAGCAACACACTTTTATTATATTGCCAAATCGTGTCTGTTGGGTCACGGGAAGTAAAAAGCACATGGTTACCTGGTTACTCCCAGTCCTTCCTGACAGCTCCGTTTGACAGTCAGGGTGGTGGGATTCTGCGTGAACCATTGCTTTTCCCTCTGTCTGGGGGAATTTCCAGGTGGAAATGACACTACTGCCCATGGCCGGCTCCCGGCTTGAGAAGTAGGTGATAGGACAGTGTTTAAAAAGCACATTTAAATTTGAATTGCTTAATTAGTTGAATCTTTACGTCTTTGACCTGGTTAAGCATCTGCAGGTATAGGGGATGTCAAGGTCACACAACACAAGCTGGGATATTTTCCGAAGGAGAGATGCCAACCAGCAAGAATTTACTTTCTGCAGTATTGTTAGCGTTGGCTTGGTATTTTAAATGGACATTCATCATTTTCCCCTAGTTCAGTTTGGGTTTGGAGAATACTTCAGCAAAGCACTTAAAATATTGCCACATACTATGCAGTGCATCAGGCAGTTCGTAAGAAATTGTCATCTCCTGTAAAATCTTTTGTCTTATTCAAAGGGAAACCAGAAATCTCACAACAATTTTGTATTTCTGACACCCGTATAGACAGCTCTAAATGTTCATATTCAAAGTGCTTACTCAACAACAAATTCACAGTTCATTGAAAGTTAAATGTATTCATTTTCTCCTGTAAGTGGATGACAGGAAGGTGTTGGAGTGGCTTACTTGTAAAATGTGTTTTGCATTTTGTTACAGCCAATAACTCTGGTGTGAACAAACGGCAGATCACAGACCTTGTGGATCAGAGCATCCAGATCAATGCACATTGTTTCGTGGTCACAGCAGATAATCGCTACATTCTTATCTGTGGCTTCTGGGACAAGAGCTTTCGAGTTTATTCTACAGAAACAGGTGACCCTATATACAACTACCTGTTTCTTCTTAGGTCACAAAGTAGATGGTTGTCTTAATGCTACCGTATCTAATGCCTGTGCTTACCCCTCAATACATGATAATTCATTAATGTTTGAGAATAATAGGTTTAAGATGATTTTTTGGAAGATAAAAGATGTAAAAGGAAATGAAAAGGTATGTTTCTGGTAACTTCTGAAAAGCATTGTTGCATTCAGGGAATCGATCATATCAAAAGGATCAACCAAAATTTTTGTTACAATATTTTTTGTGGCTGTATTGTTTCTATCTCATATTTATGTCATGTAATAAGGAAGTAGGTTGCATAGCCTGCTACCAGGAACCAGTATTTTGTTTCTTTGTCTGATTGCTTAGCCTAATATCATTGAGTATATTGCTAAAAACTGATTGCAATAATAGAAAGAAAGAGGTGATGATCATACTAGACCTTCATTTGACATTAACATAGAACAAATATACATTTTTAATATAAAAATGTAGCACTATTATGGAAAAGGTCATGTGCCATCTTATGCATATCATTCATGAAATTCACAAATAGCATTCTAACACCTTTGCTTAAATACTGATGGAGCAGTAACTCCACTAAATATTCAGTGACTGCAGCACTGACTTGATTTTCAGAGATAAGGGTTAGACTTTGGATTGACACAGAGCAAAGCCCTCAATAGGAAAATAAAAAGAGGAAAAGAAAAGTTTTATCTTTGTGATTTTTTAATCTCATTGTAGCATGTAGTGAACTCTAATTAAGGGACATGAGGGAAAAATTACATTTGAGCTGAATATTTCTTAATGATTTAGTTAATGATTTCGAAATGCTGCAAGTACTTAAAAAAAAATGAATTTGTGTCACTTTGCACTCCCACCAGGAAAATTAACTCAGATTGTGTTTGGCCACTGGGATGTCGTGACTTGCCTTGCCAGATCAGAGTCCTACATCGGTGGTGATTGCTACATCGTGTCCGGGTCTCGTGACGCTACATTGCTGCTTTGGTATTGGAGTGGCCGACATCATATTATAGGTGATAATCCAAATAGCAGTAAGTATCCTGTAAAAGACGGCTTCCTGAGAGGTCCTCTGTCACACCTATTCATTTTTAGCATTCCTTCTGTTAGCTTCAGAAGGTGTTACCAAATATATCGATTACTTCACTTGCGGGTTGAAGGTTGGTATAAGAAGAGCACCCCATGCTAAGCAATTCATTGAGTCTAGCCAAAAAAATGCTTAAACAGTCTGTGCGTGGTAACAGATAATAGTATGGGAGTAATTCTTAAATTCATAATTGCCTTTATCACTTACTGAATCATGTCATCATAAACTAGAACAAGATGATTTTGGCCTTTAAGTGATAGGACGTATATCACTATATTTTGACTCTTCTTTCCCCAGAAATATTTTTTGGCATTTTAACATGCTCCTTTTGTGCTACAGCATGCTATATCAGCTGCTTGCCTTTACAAAAAAGGAGCGTCTCACATGCCATGGAATTAAATGAGTCCCTTTGAGAAAGGTCTTTCTATAGCAGACAAACCTTTAGAGAAGCAATGTGACTGAATAAAAATAGAAAAAGATAAAATGTCAGGAAGAGTTTACATTTTGTTTGCAGGGGACTAACTATCAGTGTTTTGCAGAATGAAGGGGACACAATAATAATACTACTAATTTATATAAGAGGGCACTTAATGTGCATTACTAATTTACAAGGTCCCTTCATCCAAGCCAGAAATGTTACCACAGCTAAAGACAAGAGCAACTTTTATCCATATACTAGAGCTGTTTTGTACAACACTAAATCCATTTCATTTAAAGCAGTTTCTGAATTCTGATTATTGCTTTCAGCACAAGGATATTGCCTCTTTAGATAAACATAGAAGAATCCATCACTACCAATTTTGATCTCTTGTTCAAGTACTGACTGGAGGCAGTTGTAGGCCTGTCAGTTACAGACATCTAAGTGAAAGTATTCCTCAACTGAATGTCAGGTAGAAAAGTGTTTTATTTGTTACAAAGTAAATATTTTGTTAATTCCTCAGCAGCAGATTTTTTGTTGTGTTTTAATTTTCTTCCATTTGTCTGTAAGCAGAGAAAACAGACAGATAAAAGCCTCACTTTCTCACCTGATTTTCTTTTGCTTTTATAACAGAGAGAGAATGGAGGGGTAAAAAAAAAAAATGTTCCCATAACGAATTTCTCTATTTTTATGTATATTCCAGTACTTTTTTAGCACTTAGTTCTGAGACAGGGTGAAATTCAGTCTGAAATGGAGTTTTTGTCAGGGCACTCTGTTTAGCTTGATTTCATTTTGCTTCGCTGAACGCCTGTGTGTTTTATATCAAGTATTAGTAACTACTATGCTAAGGACCAGGGAAAAATAAGAGCTTGCTGCTTTCATTAAGGAAAAAATGTAAGATTTTTCCTTTACTTCCTTTGATTATATGGGGCTTAGACAGCCTTACCATTAGCCTTTCCTTACTGGCTGATGCAAACTGCTCCAATTCTTTTGCAGATAGTTTTATTTTAGTTCTGATATCTTTTTGTCATAATGAATATGTCTGAATGCAAGAAAGTGGTATTTTTTGGAATGTCAGGTTTAATATCTTAGCTGTGTGACTTCGTAAGTGTCTGCTTGGAGATCTTTAATTTTATGAAAAAAAAGGATATCAGTCTGCTGACAGAAATCAATGGAAACAAAAATGAATTGAATAATTTGCTCTCCACCTCTACGTCTATACAGATAAGGCGCTGTTTTGCTGAAGAAAGGGCCTTATAGTCAGATTAAATGGAGACTGTGCTGCAGATAGTCATGTCCAGGCAAATGTAATCTCGCAGGCACAGGTAGCAGAACTCAAGAAGATGAAGTACCAAAGTCCACTGTGGTCGCTTTAAAATACGTTGATCAGATTTCTTACTACTCAGACATGTTGAAGAGTCATGTTGAGGAAGAGTGATGTCATCACTATTATTACTACCTCTACTCATTGGATTAAATATACCATGGATATGCTAATGATGTACTAGTAATGTACTATAACCAGAACTTCATGTGTTGTAAACATATCCTGATTAACAGCTACTTAGACTTCTCATGAACATACATCAGTAAGGACAGACCACATGAGTGATTATATGCCTGAAGGACCTTCTGCCTTTTAAAACTTCTACAGTTACTAAATCTTTCTGCTGCAGTAATTACTAGATTCTGCTCCCTACCACAAACAGATAAGACAGTTGTTGTATGACTGATTCCCTGCATATTACTTTCCAGGACTGAAGCATTTTCAATAATCCTTATGAAAATATGTTTGCAGTTTTACATAGTTAAAGCCACTAAAATAGTAAAGAAATGTTTCCTAATATATTCTTCTCCTATACTTACTAGTAGAAGATTAGGATTTACCTTGTAGGAAAAGTGAAAGTGAGATGTTCACTGTAGGTCAAATCCAATTAGTTAACATCTTTGGAATGAATTTCCAGAAAGATGTAGATGATATTTGCAGGGGAAAGAAGGGGGATTAGTTTTTTAAAAGCTGTCATCTGGAGACACAGATAAGATATTTTATACTACAGACTATAAGAAGGTGAAGAATTCAAAGAAAATTGTCAGGTATAGTAATTATCTGGGTTAGATGCTTGACTTTATAATGATCTTTTAACTGAAAGACAGTTAATTATCAATTTCAGCTTTAATGCATCTGATTACCAAAAGGAGCTTTACTTGTTTCAGAAAATGTTGGAGGGGGTGGGACGGGGGAAAGCAAACCTCCAGTCCTAAACGGTATATATAATTTAATGTTTGTATAGGAAAATTTAGATAAAATTTAATTAGAAAACATAGGAATCGCAATCATTTATCGTGAAATACTCTGGGGCAAAAGATTGACAGAACAAACTCCTTACCAATTTTGCTAAAATTCCTTATTCCAGAATCAATGAGTGAGTTACACAAAATCTTTACTAAACAACATATATGTCAATACCCTAACCTGTCGGACTTGTGTAGAGCCTTCTGCTGAAAATCTTGTGTGGGCGTGTTGTCAGGGGGTGACCTCAGCCATGTCTGTGAGAAATACAGGACCGGTTCTAGTTTAAAGAGGAGAACTGAGAAAAATTGTGTCTTGGATAAGACTCTTGCAAGTGGCTGCTCCAACTCAGTAGCTGAAAACTTGCCTATGAGTGACCTTCATTTTACAAGTTAAAAATAATTTTTCCAATCAATGCATTTAGTAAGTGATCACTTTTATTCTACAGTAAGTATCACAAAGAAGTTTCTGGTTCAGTTTGCACTTGTCTCAATTTCTTGAGACTTCTCACAATTACTGAGAAGACTGAAATTTTACCAGATTTTAAATGCAATGTTTTCCATGGAGTAGCTTGCAAAAATAGCTTGTAAAAAAACCTTCTGGTTAGAATGTTTGTCCAGGAAGTGGGAGACTAAGTTCTTGGTCTCCAGAGACTGGGGGAATTCAAACTCGCATTCCCATATTCACAAGCATGTGCTGAGTATCAGGCTATAAAATAATGTGGGAGGGGCCCCCTGTGAACCTCCAGCTGTGGTGGAAAGCAAAATTCTTTACTCTGCTCTTGTTTGTGGATCGTATGTGATGTGATGATTGGGTAGAAACAGAGATAATTTGAGAAATCAGGAACCAAAACTGCATACCTTCAACAGCAGTATGTAGGGCAAATCTCCCTACTTGCACTTACTCTGGTCCAACAAAAATTGGTTTCATGTCTATGCAATGGCTAAGCTTTAATACCAGTGGTAGTAAATGTCCTTTTCTAGCCTAGGCTAGATGCTGGTACCTGGGGATGCTCCTGGAAAGTGGGAAGTGTGGCATGAATTCCTTTAGGCTGAAGAGCAGTTGAATGCGGGTTTTTATGTACGTTTGAGCCTCCCCTTATTACTTTATCCTTGCTTAGATAAGTACCATCTTTGCAAAAACACTGAACTGAATGAAGCTTAGTCATCTTGCCAGGGTCAGATACCTACTTTCTAAGCCAAAATTGCCCATCTGAAATAGGTAATCTGAATCTGCACCTTATTAAGTTGATGACCACATTATATAAATCCGCTACAGTTGAGAGAACAGAGAAAGGAATCTGTTTTCTCTTAGGAAGACATAGCACATACAAAGGACATAGTTGTGCTTATTTTAATTCTTTGAAGTGATCTGGGAAATGTAAATCTTTGCAGTTCTAAGAGATTGAATAGAAAAACTATTGTGATGGAATTTGACAATTTGTGTTTTGATTTTTTTTCTCTTGTGATAGATAGGGATTTGTTTTAGCTAAGTGCTAATTTGTATACAAATTTATTCTCACATAGCAACTGTATTAGTCATCACAAAAAGGAGCAAAGAGAGTACATGATATGCCCTGGAGTTCAACATGAATCATTATAGTTATTTTTATATTTAATGATTGCTTTATTGAATGTCTCTTTCAAACAAGTGACTTTGAAAATGGGAATTATCTCTGAGTCTCTGAACAGATACCAAAGTGGGTGATAGAATTGCAGAAAAGTGAGGGACAGATGCTTTAATCTGAAACAGACACAAATTCAGAAACTAATTTGAAAGTGATAAAAATTAATTTGCACACTTTAATTGGAATCAGACTCCTGCATGAAAGAAAGGAGAGTTAGGCAGCTTGTGCTAAAAGCTGATTGAATTTTTTGTCAGGTAAGTATGTTGGACTTGGCCGCTTATTCTCTTGAGCCTCTCTGTGCAATATATTACATTCACCCTCTGACTGGTGTTCTTTAAAAGGATCAATGCTATTCCTGTTTTGTCCCTAGAGCCTGAAATTTCATTGATCTTGGGACTTGACATTTCTCATTACCCATTGTAGCTTCCAAGAGGATGGTCACAAGAGGTGTGAGAGTTAACCCTGCTTTTTCTAACAGGAACTGTGCAGACCATTGGAAAATATTGTGTCTATCAGCCCTAAACTGGGTTTGTTTAGCATTGTAACATAATCCTCAGAACTACTAACAATTCATCCTATCCCAGTGAGTGTATTCTGTATTTACCTGAAAGGGAAGGTAAGCGCTACCATAAGGGATCTTTGTCAACTTAACCTGCACTTTTATTTTAAGTCTGTCACAAGGTATACTGTTATGTTTCCTTTTACATAAGATCGTTCTGAAACAATTTAAATTTCTGAACATCACAGGTTTTGTGAGTTTGTATGTTGAAAGAGTAGTTATACTGAACTCAGAGTATTCACTTATTCTTTTAGATCCCTCTATATTTTAATACCTTATAGCATGCCCTGGTTTGACCTTGAAAGGGCAGCAGTTTAAAAATAGCCACCGGTGTGTTCTGTACCAAGTGGACTGGACGGCTGTCTAAAGGCCCTGCACAAGCACATTGGCACATATGCACTCTGCTTTGCCTGTTTATTGTGAGTTACTTAGAGTTATATAAGAGTTATTATAGTACTTGTATGTTTGTGCAGTTTAGGTATTAATTTTTAAAATACGGTGTCTTAGCACTGTTCTGCAAGACTAGAAACTCTTTGAAGACTAGTATGTAATTTTTACTGGTGCTGTCTCTACTCTGGTAGTCAAAGACATCTCTCTCCTAAGACTGCTACGCAAAGGTAAAAGAGCCAATGATGCGCCCGAACTAATGCAGTTATATCTAGCATTTTATCAACAGATGTCTGTGCCCATGCTTTGCTGCGTACCCTGTGGGAGCTCTATGGTGCAGGCGGTTCAGCAACTTGCCAAAGTTCCCAAAGCAATTTAGTGGAAGAAATAGGAAGAGAAGCTGAAAATCCTTATGCTCCTCTCCTCCACTGTATTTTTCATTTTGGGGTCTGGATAGGTGCAAGGTACCTGAAAGTCCACTCACCTGGGTGAATCATTTGTAGCTATATAATGCTGCTCACATTCCTCAGCAAATAAACTGGTTCTGCCAGAGGTGAGAATATCTTGAATATATGAATATTTTTCTGTCAGCAACCTTGATTTTACAACCGTTGCTCCCTCATGTTGTGGACATTGCTATTGGCTATTTCCTATTTTGAAATGTTCCTATTTATTGGTCATAGCCTTATCTCCAAGATGTTTTTTGCTGACAGTAAAAATTCAAGAAGGCTATTATACTTTCACTTCTGTGAAAGCCATGATAGTTTCTATTTTTTTTTTCTGATGAGTATCCCCTCAAAAATGCTAATAGCAAAGTAAATTATGTTCAACAAATAATATGGCTATAGCCTTGTACTTGCTTCCATCGAAGTCAGAGATGAAAAGGAAGCTGGAATTTGCTTTGTGCTCCCATGTTTCTTTATACAGAAGACTCCTAGATGTATCCCCACAGCAATCTATGCGTAATTCCCGGAAAAGGCCAATAGGAGAGAAATATTAGCACTGTCTATTCTTTTTGTTTTCTTATTCTTTGTTTCCTTACCATGCGAGCACACCGTTTGTTCCAGGAGAACCTTACAATAGTATTAAGCATTAGATTTTTCAGAGAGAAGGGAAGATGTATTCTATTTTAGACTTTGTAGAAGAACTTACTTGTTTGGAATTACAACACAGATTTTTTTTTTTCCTTCTGCCCTCTAGTAATTCGGTTCAAAGGTGCTCCTTTGGGGAAATTACAGGGAGTTTACAGTGATGGTATCTCAGTTCATAGGTAGGATATTTTCACCTGCAATTCCCTCAGAGCTGCAGCCTTTGACCTCTGGCTACATCCATCAGTGGTGATGTGACAGTGACAGAATATTTTGCTGGATTTTGAATGATTCCTGGAGTTCACAACTTCTGTCCTTAGCAATAAAATGTAATATGACTGAGGTTCTCTTGCCCATGCCACAGCTTTTCCTGTAGAAAGTATCACTGAATATTTTTTTCTTTGAGTCCTAAGGGGAAAAATGCAATTTTCAATTACTATCGGACTGTTAATCCTAATAATGACAGTCCATTATTTATTTGCATTTACTGAAAATCAGGACTCAAAGATCTGTGTATCAGGGCAGTTGTTTCTTATAAGCATTTTCCTTTATAAATCAAGAAGTCAATTAAATGTTCTTATTTTTCATATTCTGACATCTTACAGGTTCATGTTATTATAGTTTTTTTCCTAGGAAACACTGAGTATAATGTCCTTTTGAAAATTACATTATTTATTTTCCATTAAAGAATTTCTAACCGTGTAATAATTTCAGTCATTCACCCTTGCTGTCTAATGACACTACTGTATATGGGTCTGTAATAAGAACGTAATCCAAGATGACCCTTGAGCGTAATTCCTCTTTTTTTCCAGGTGGACATATAGAATAATGAAAAAAAAAAAAAAGTTTAAAATTCTGAATTTAGCTGAACTTAATTTTTTTTCACTTTTCTTTTATGCACTGGGAGAAAAGAAGACCTCAAAAGGAGATGGAGTTCTCAACAGCAACATTGATGAAGAAATTATAAAAGTCTAAATCTCAAAATATATCTAATCTTTGATGAGATACAGAAAGCGTCACTCCTATTTCTTCCAACATCCATGCTTCCCTAGCAGTGAAGCCCAATTTTCAGTTCACATCTTCAGTTTCCAGACCAGAAAGATTCTTGTCTTTCAGGCTAGATTAAACATTGGGAAACTAGGATTTATTGGGTTAGATATTTTCATTAGAGATAGGAAAGTGTTAACGTGTCTGTACAATGCAATGATAAGACCATGTAGATTGGCCCACCCTGTACTATTGGGTCCAAAACTGATGTCCATAAATCCATGGCTGGTAGTTCTCAGCTGGTTCAGAAATACAGTAAAATACATGGAATTATTATTAAAATTTTGATGGCAGGAGACAGGTTTGACAAGAAATACTGTAGATTCATGCTAAATTTTCAAGAACTATTGTTATATATGTATATATATATATACATATATATATTCTGCCTGCCCAAATTTTAAGAAAGAACTTGGTGCCAGACAGGGGCAGGTAAGGGTTGCTACAATGACTAATAAATGGCAAGCCCATCACTTCACAGGAGTTTATAAGAGTTTGGTTTGTTTAACAGAGCCGAAAGAAAGACTTAGAGGGCTGATTTATTCTGTGAATACATGAGTGGGAAAACACAAGAATGGGAGAAGACCTGAAGCTGAAGGACAGTGCTGACACAAGAACAAAGAGATACAAGGCAGACACGAATAAATTCAAACTGAAAATCAGAATATTTCTCTCCTGTAGAGTAGAAAAGGTCTGAATATCCTTCCAAGTCACATACCCAGATAGCCATTTCATTAATTTATTAACAGGTTTATATGCTGTGAGTGTCCGCAATAAAAAAGACTAAATTCATTGACCCACAGAAGTCTGCCCAAGCCTCCATTCTTAGTGCATATCTTTCAGAAACCCATGCTATATTGCTTAGCCACTCAGGTAGTTCCCTTTTTAATTTGTTTTAGTGTTTAACCATTTTTCCAGTTAGGAAACTGCATTTTCTTGCAGAGTTGAAATGTGTGCAGCCATTCACCCATTGGAACTTGCTGTGCCATTAGCTGCAAGATAAATTTCTGGGCTATTTGGCATCTTTTACTCCTGTGTCTCCCAGTTACCGTGGTCAAGTCACTGCTTTGCTGCCTGTGCAGTGCAGAGAGAAAACACTTTAAACACTGTGCAGCCTCCTGTCTTCTTCTCTATATCAGTTGTGCAAGCCTCCTTTAAGCTCATTTCTGTAAATGTGGGTACAAGACACTAATCTTTCTGGTCTACATTGGCAAGATAGTTCTCAACTCCTATTTGCTATTCTAGGGTATTGCACTGAAAGCTAATCTTGAGGGAGTTTTCCTTTCTGGCTCCATAAATCCTACTCTGACTCACTGCCTTTCAGAACAGAATCTGCTCTCCAGTGAGCAGAGCTTGTGCTTCTGCAGGAGCGTCAACCTTCCACTTGGCTGCATACAAAATAAATAAAATAAATTAAACACATTTTTCTACCTTTTTGTTAAACTAGGCAGTGACTTTCTCTCTTCATTATACAGTTGCCCATGAATCTTTGTATTGGTTTTATATACACGATATCTTACCAGCAAAGATTTTGTATTATTCTGTAGATAACATTATTGATCAGTGTTTGATTAAGAATCGATTCCCAGCTCCTACTTGGACAACCTAATTTCCAATATCCTGATATGTAGGTCATAGTAGATGCCTTTCTATGGACAAAAAATTTCAAGATCTGTCATTGAACCAGCTTCTGTGCCTTCCATGTTGGCCACAGTCAGTTCCAGATAAAACAGGTTTAAACCAAAACATGATATTACTAAGACAAATATCTTGAAAAAAATACATGGACGCCATTTTGACATAGCCATCTTTATCAGCTATACCTGTCATCCTGTCAAAAACAGTCAAGAAGCTTGCTTGACAAGACTCCCGTTCTAGTACAGCATGGTGACTGGCATTACTGAGAGTTTTGCTTCCAATTCTTTTTTAGCAGAACTGTGGATTAACCATTTTGTTATTTTGCATAGGATTAGTGTTACAGTAATTCATCTGTAGTTACCTAGGTAATTTCTTTTATCCTTTTTGACTGGCAGAGCTCCAGTCCTTTCCAATTTTCCAATTTTCTGTATTTCAGTGTTACAAAGTAAATATAACCAGATGAAATCTGTGTTATCTAGTGAGTTGCTAATTTTTTATTCCTGATTCACGTTCTTTGCCTGGCAAAGCAGGATCAAATACTGAGCAATTCCTTACTGCATATAGGAGTTTCACTGTTAAGATGTCAGCATCTGTTACTATTAGAAACAACAGAGATGTTGCTGTTTTTCATATAAACACTCCATGAATGCCCATTCCTGTATATAAAAAATAAATATTTAGGGAGTAGTCTATGCTACTCTTTAATAAATTGAATGTGATAAAAATGGCATAGTTATCCATAGTAATATATATAAAATGATGTATACCCATAACCATTTTTATTGTAATTTTAATCTATAAGCATTCAATGTGTCTCTGAATCAATAATGTCTATGCAACATTAGTATCTTTCTAGTACAGTGCTGTTCCTTCTCTCTTCTTTTCCTACCCCCAGTTTCATGAAACAAATTGTGATCATTAATATAGGAACATCCTCAACTCATGCTACTCTTTAGGTTTGTAGCAGAAGTCTAGAGACATACACGCTCAACAGCAGACCCTTACATTACAGCTGCTTTTAGTGCCACCACACTTTGTGTTCTTTGTCTGAAATATACATTTTCAGGTTTTTTAGGTCATAGAACGCAATGTGTTGTTATCGTTTGTGTATTGTAAACAGCAAGCGGTACGTAATTTCTAAACCAAAGAAGTTTTCTTTTTGTTAATGTATTAATTAATGCACTAGGGAGCTGTGCTTATGAAACTTTATGATATCTGAATGTATTTTGCTCAAAAACCTAAATATGAGATATTAAAGCACAGTGCACCTCTCTTTGATGCTTACTGATTTAAGGCAAATTATAGCAAAGTTCTTTTGTTGATAAATCAGGTCTGGTTTGGCATTTCTCTGTCGTTTCCTTTTTTTGTTTTTATTCTTGTGTTTTTTTAACAGGTGATTATCCAGCTCCCCGTGCTGTTCTAACTGGTCATGACCATGAAGTTGTCTGCGTGTCAGTCTGTGCGGAGTTGGGACTTGTTATCAGTGGTGCTAAAGGTCAGAAATGTTTTCATGATTTAAGTCTTAACAGTTTTAGAGCCTTTTGTAGTGGTACTTCTCAGTCTTCCCTCAAGCCACATATAGTTTAAATATCCAAAGTCTCTTCTGCTAAGGTGTGTTGTAATTCTAGGGGAATCTGCAGCAGCTTACTCTGAATGTTACTACTTACTATCTGGATTTACAAGATTTAGACACAAATTAAGTTGATCATTCCTTCTAACTGTCAGCCTGTGCTACTGTTCTCCCCAGATCTGGAAGAGTAGTTGATAAAAATTTATATAATAATCCATAATGACATCTACTGATTTTGAAGAAACCTGTTGATAGAGACCTCTATTTAGGGGAGGGCCAACCCCAAGTTCTCCACTCTGATCTTAATTGAATGGCAGTTTGTAGGACTTACCTCAGTCTCCTCGGCAAGGGGAGCAGGGACAATTTGCTTGGTTTAGGATCTGCGGACAGCAGTAGGTTTTTTTTGTAGTGGATTACAAATAATAAGGAGTTTTCAGGTTTGTTGTTACTCCTATTAAAATTTTTGAGCCATCTGTTCACACTTTCTCTCTGTTACTTATCTATGGAATCCAGAGTATCCAACAGTTGCTAACACAAATGTTCAAAATACCTTTCCAAAACTGCAGCAGTCCCTTTATAACTGATAATCAATGTAAATTAATCACCTGCCTCAATCATCATTTGCTTCATCTTTCCTTATTTTGTTTCTCCTTCATTTGTTCCATTTTACTTGTTCTGCCCACCTTCTCCTTTTTCCCTGAATTCCACATCTACTTTTCTTCCCCCACTGCCCTCTCTCACTCAGCTTCTTTTCTTAATTTCGCAAACTGCATGTCTTTTTCTCTTTTCCTTTCTTATTTGCCCCCTCCCACCCCCCTTCTTTCTTACTTCCTTTTGTGCTACATTATTTCTTCTCCCTTCTTATTTCCTTTCTTTATATTGCCCTTGTCCTTCCTTAAGGTTCTTCTTCCTTGTAGATCTTCCTATCTCATATCCACTCCACTCCTATGTCCGCATCCAGCTACTTGCTTTTTCTGCAGTGATGCCTGTTTTATCCATCCCCACAGATATACTAGTACTCCATTTTAAAAAGTTTGCTACTTCTGAAGGGAAGAAGGATGTGTTGCCTGTTCTGCCCACTTTTGCTCACAGCTGATCTCCTGGGTTATCTTCTTTTATACTGCCTCAGAGCTCAACATTTATTTTCAAAGCTGAGTGTGAAACTTTTGAGTAAAGGCATTTTTAACAGGAAATCCTAATGGGTCATTAACTCTAGTAATGACATACTATAGAACAGTCATAGGCAAAGTCAAGACATTTATGAAAAAAAATGTACAGTGATGCTGAACCTAAAGTTTTGTCTTGCAGCATTGCTTTTTCTTATCTTTTAAGGCAGCTTTGTACACTCTTACTGCCATAATAGTATACCCTTTTCAAATATCTTTTTGCAAGTTTCCTCTAGTTAAAATGACTGGAATCTGTACTGTTATCTGCTGCTTCATTAAGTACATGATGCTTTGAAAACTTATCTGTTTTTAGAGGTGAAGGGTGCTGGAGGACCAAGGACTTTTACACCAAATTCAGAAGATGTTTGTAATTGATCGAGAGAAATGGGGGCCCAGTCTGTCCCTGAGTTACTCAGTTCATCTGCTTCCTGCCAAACTCTAGCCCATATCTAAAGGCAGAGGGGAAATCCCTTTTTTTATTGCTGGTTTCTGGCAGATGCCTGTTTTGAAGCTGCTTCAGTTTCTGTCCTTTCCAGTCCCTTTCCCGTTTCCTAGACTGCATTTCATGGCAGCACGGCATTGCTCTGCCGTCCTGCCTGAGCACTGCCCATGCTCCCTCATGGGGCAGCTGCCTCTCCAGAGCTGGCTACGATAACATGCCCAGTGCTGGAGAACCTGCTGAGGCAGGGAGACAGCACATATAGGACTCCTCTGAGAAAAATGTTTAGTGCTGGGTTGATGTTTGCGTGTTCTAATCCAACAAACCCAAAGAAAGAGCGGTCAGTCTGTATGTCTTTAGAGTAGCATCCTAAATCAGATTTTCTTTGTGCCTTTTCATGTCCATGACCACTCAGCTATGAAGGTATTACACTTTTCTTTTGAAAAATCTAACATGGTTTTTATTCTAAAGGTAGAGGAATCAATTCTTATAAAATTCTGGCACTTCAGTATTTCCAAAGCTGAAACTCAAATATCTGAGAAAATAAACTAATTCCATTGCAGTCATATCCCATGGACTCAGTAAGGCTTGAGGTCTGTCTGCATAAGGCTTTATGCAAACACAGCTAAAAACCTGTACCACAGGGCTCGCAGATGAATTCACTGATGCTGTGATTCGTTCTAACTGGGCAAACCCAGCTGCTGTGGGAATTTCAGAGAAGTTAGAAGGGCTTAACATGAGGTGGCTCAGTCTGCCATATGCATTTACTTTCAGGGTCATGAGCCAGTTTTATAAGGAAGAGGTTACTGTGCTGTCCAGGAGTATCCTGCGATTCATAAAAGAAAACATTTAGTAGTTACCATGACTCATTACATTTATCTCAAAGAGACTCTTTTTCGTTGTAGGAATACAGATCTCGCTTTCAAAACAGCTTTTCTCATAGATCTTGAAATGGAAATAGCCTGATTTAGCATCTTAAAATGTACATTGTAGATTTCACAGTTGTTTTTTTTCTTTCATCAGCAGTAATAAAAAGACATTAAAATCTCGTATTAAAATCGCTCTGGAGTAAATGCAGTTACAGTGTGGTCTCCCAAAAGCTCTTGTAGTCCAGATATCATAGTAACTCTGTAGGCGGTCAGATGACTCCCATTGTTTAAACATTTCAGGACTGAAATCTATGCATATAACATATTCACTGGGGGAGAGGACCTACGAGGAACTGCCATTGTCTATAGGAGAAATATGCAGTGATGCGATTATATGCCCTCTGGGAGTTGCTCCTAGTAGTCACTGATAGAGCCCCATCTGTTTAATGTGAATGGGCAGGCTAAAGAGAGTTCATGTTGTTGGAGGAAAGCAGTAAGGCTGACACTTTTGAATGCTGGGAAAGAGGAAAGAATATTTTAGGAGACAGATGAATGAAAACTCCTACCAGTTTAAGTAAATAATGAACTACCACTTTTAGACACGTTGTATCTATTTTCTTAATATGCTAGCTCTTGTGTTTCCTTTTCTGCAGTGTATTTTAAATTCTTTAAGCAAACATTGCATCTTGTTATACCTATGCAGGACTAATGTGATATAAATGTATTACATTTGTGTGCAGTGTGTATCATTTGTATAAGCAGTAAATGTATGATCTATTATGTTTTCATATACAGAAGGTCCTTGTCTGGTACACACAATTACTGGAGATTTGCTGAGAGCCCTGGAAGGAACAGAAAACTGCTTGTATCCTCGCTTAATTTCAGTATCTAGTGAAGGTCACTGCATCATCTACTATGAACGAGGACGGTTCAGCAATTTCAGCATTAATGGCAAACTCTTAGCTCAGATGGAGATCAATGATTCAACCAGGGTAAATCTCAATGCAAGCAAATATTTGTTGTGTCTCGCCTTTATTTGTTAAAATAAAGTGAATTTATTTGCCATGTGTTTTAAAGGAAACTGCATGTGTAAAATTGCTGCCTCCTGGTTAAGTCATATTCATCTCCACCTCCAAAAGCAAAAATGCGCTTGAGCTTTTCCAGCATAAATAAGAACAAATTATTTATAATCCCACACGATTCCTGGAATTTTTGTTTGGAATTAAATTTCAATGGGAAATACATCTTTAAAACAAAATGCTCTGAAAAGAATCTGTTCTTCATTTGTCAGCCATGACATGAATTGGTGCCTTCAGGGCTCTGCTCTGTCACTAGCACTTGAAGCAGCATTAGGAATGCAGATCGCTGCTGTGCTTTAGGTGTTAGTGATGGCACCGAGCACTGTAGGACAAACATCAAAATGTTGTGTGCTGAACTCAAGTCTTGGCAGATTCAGTTAAAGAGCTTTTTGGTTGTATATCATGTTGAAAACCACACAGTTGTTTTATTTAAGATTTGGAGATCCAAAATTTGTTTGTTTATTTTTTGACTGGGGAGAAAAAGAAGTGGGAGCCTTTTTCTTCAAATTTAAAGTGGGCAGAGCAAAAGAAATGCTTTTAAGTTGATTAAATATCTGTAATATTGACCTGTTTCCGTCAAAGCTAACTGTGTGCTTGGGTTTTGCCTTTTTCTCCTGAAGGCCATCCTCCTGAGCAGTGATGGGCAGAACCTGGTGACAGGGGGAGACAACGGTGTAGTGGAAGTATGGCAGGCCTGTGACTTCAAGCAGCTCTATATTTACCCGGGCTGTGATGCTGGCATAAGAGCTATGGATCTGTCTCATGATCAGAGGTGAGTTTGTCGTTAGTGTTGGTATGTAAATGTTAAAATTGCATAAAGTATACATCTCCATGAACTTTAAGCATGAATTTATGGTATGCAGTCATTAACAGGATATGGTACAAAACCATTACCCCAGTTGTTATCTTGCTGATTTATCTGACTCAGCATTTTTTCTGATCCTTGAGTCTCATAGCAGAAGTGCTTAACATTAAGGTGAGGTCTTGCATCCTGGAAGTCAGTAAACCAGAGACTCAGCTAGCAAAATATGAGAAAAATTTCATTAACTTAAGAACATAGGAATAGTCAGACTGGATCAGAGTGCAGTAGTGCCTATTAACCAATACCTTAAAACCAATTACAAAATTTGTGGTACATTTCTGATTTTCAGCTGTGTGGAGCTTGAGAACTTCTTGGGGTTGCATCTGGTCTGTAACTGTAATATTATCAGTGGATCTATCTACCACGAGTGAGTGTGGTCCTTTCCTTTGACCTGCTTGAGATGCAGTGTACAAGCCTAGATTTTTGCAGTCACTGCTGTGGCACTAAAATGCACACTGTAAATGTAAAAGTTATATGATCCTGGCCCCTCAGTATTCTGTTGTAATGCGATTGTAAAGTGATTATAACGTAAGCCTGTATAGTGCATTTATATGGGGTTATGAGTGGATTTGCTGTTGACATCACACAGCAGTCTTGTGTTTTTTATTAATATACAAACTCATGACATGAAAAGAACTCATAGGATAGTAGAAAAATCATACAGCATTCATTTCAGTTTATTTTTCTTACACTTTTTAGCATTTCTATGCTATGTACCCATTTTGTAAAACACCAAAAACACCTATAAACAAAATATATACCTAATTTACTCATATATGAGTAGATGACTTGAAACAAGTTTTTTGTCTCAAGCTTAGCCTAATTGAAACTAACTTACTGGAAGACTCCTATTCGCTTCTGGAGCTTTGCCAGTTTATGCGTACAGTACTGTGCTCTGTGCGAGGAGATTTATTTATGCTGCAAAAATTTATAGCTAGCCTGTTTTCTCTGTCCCTTATTGTAATACCAGTCGGCAAAGCCCCAGCTGCACAAAGTGCTTTAAGTACCTGCTTAGCTTCAGTCACATAATTAAGCAGAGAATGGCTGTTGTGTGGTTTGAGAGAAGTGGTGACAGATAACTAATCCAATTTTAAAACTCAGCTAGCGGAGTTGGAGGATATGTGATAACTGGAAAACCACCTCAACTATTGTCACAAGAACCACGTAAAAATGGGGCTACATTTCAGTATAAAACTTTTTAGGAGTACCAAGGTGTGATCAGCTTATGATTAAGGGATCAGTTTGGTTGTCTTCGCAGAGGCATCTCATTCTCTCTGGGAGGCCCTGGGATATCCAGCTGATCCCAGCTGCAGCCCCAAGTGCCGAGCACTCCACAGGTCCTGTGTCCCAGCTGCCAGCCAATGTTGACCTGTCAGCCACCCTGGGGCACCTCCAGTGGCATGAGGTGCCTGCAATTAGGCAGCTGGGTTCCGAAACAACTGAATGAAGACGTTTTGGCATAGATGTCTTCATGTGAGCTACGGGAATAAGCTCCCATAATAACCATGGCCATTTACTTGCTGCAGCCTGTGGAGTCTAGAGGACAGTTAAGCTCACGCTAAAGTACATGCTCAGTGACTTGTAGAAAGTCAGTTTCAGGCTGCAGTGAGGATACTGACTAGGGCCTAATCTGGTTGCCTAGCCGTAGCCAGTTAGCACTGTTTGAGATACTCAGAGGTCTGAGGTACGTACCTGGGGTGGCACATGTGAGAAAGGACCTAGTGAAGACCCACACCCTTCTGGAGAGGCAGCTGGAGGCAAAGCAGGGTATGCAAGAGCATCTCAAATGGGATGATTCTTTTACTTATGTGAAGGTGACCGAATGGATCTCTAGATCTCCCTTGACCATAATGAGAACATGGAAATTAGGCTCATATGTCAACACCTAAATGTAGCGTCTCCGTCGCAAACTTAATCCCACACATGAGCTTAATCTTCAGACCGTGTTGCAAAAAGTGCCTCGTTCTTTTAGCTTTTTCACTGTTCATAGTAAACCATTGCTTGAGAAGGTAAAATAGGATGAACGGGACCATCTTTTCTATCTTTTTCAGAACTCTGATTACTGGCATGGCTTCTGGCAGCATCGTAGCTTTTAATATAGATTTTAACCGGTGGCATTATGAACATCAGAACAGATACTGAAGCGGAATGAAGAACTAAAAGCCCAGGTAAAGCTGAGAGCACAAGTGCTGCAATGAAAGGTGTAGTTCTCTGGTGGAAAACCACGTCTGCATTGACCTCCGTTGTACATTCCATTACACCCAGCAATAGCTGTACATTGTAGTCAGCAATCATTTTACTTTGTGTGTTTTTTCACAACTGAACACCAGCTGCTGAAAAGCAAGCTTGTATCATGTAAATTATATGAATTAGGAGATGTTTTGGTAATTATTTCATATATCTTTGTTTATTGAGAAAAGGTAGTAGGATGCGCCACAAGAGACTTTTGAAAATTCTGGGGAACCTTGTGTCCAGTTATTTCAATGTTTAGGCTTTGAACCTAACATGCATCCCATCTCCAGCCACTTTTCAAGCTGAGATTAAAAAAAAAAATACGTTTGATACTTTGTACATCAAATGCACATCTTAACTTTAAAGGGGTACTTTTGTAAAAGTAAAACCTTGTATAAAGAACAAAACTGTTTCTTAATTTTATTGTGGAGTTACAACTTGCATGTACTTTAAACCTGATGTCTTGAAGGAACAGGTGCATTCACACAAATCAAACTGGAGATCTGCCTAAGGGTACAGCTTGCGTTAAAGGGTTGAATTTGGGTGCAAACAGTAATTTTGACATTTCCACCAACACGTTTTTCACATTTTGAATCTAAACTTTACCCCTTTTAAGTGGAGTTCTGCTCATGAAGCATTTGGATAAAAAGCCATCATTTGCCATATTTACACTTTATACAACAGAAATTAAATTCCTGTCTTTTAAATTCAAAGACTAGAGAGAAAGGGAGCAAAGAGGGAAGTTCAGTTTAATGCTTTGTAATGCTTAATGACTCCCAATACAGATAAAGTGCTATACTTCTGGATTATTAACATTTGGCATACAATCTATGGGCGAGAGAGCCCCCAGTGATTTTTTCCCTTACTTTTCTTCTGAGCAGCTCGGTTTATTTGACAGCCTTAGCTTCATTGTAAAGGTGACTGAGGTTATTCTTTTCGGTTCTTCTGAAAATCTCACCTGAAACCACTCAGACTAAGGCACTTCATGTTTTACAATACTGTAATGATAACTATCAGAATAATTTTCTGCACATTGTACTGATCAAATTACACACCCAGGGGTATATACACTTTAATTCATGTTTCTTCTTTGTATATTTGGTGACTGTATTGTCATAGATGTACATATTGTGTCGGTAGGGCTATGAGGCATGTAACAGGAATGTAATTTTCTCAGAATTTACACTCACTTGCAGTCATTTATTTAAAAAGATAATGGATTCTTTGTATTGGCACTTTGCACCAGAAACATATCATTATTTATTGATGTGATTACTTATTTGTTATCCACCTTGTATTAGTAAGTTTAGCACTGAATTTCCTTCTTCATTGTTGTTTGTATTTATAAGATTCGGAAATCATGGGGATCAGTGTAATGATTAAGTTATTCATCACCCACCCGTCTGTAAGCAATATCTTGAGTTTGTAGCTTAGAATTGGGAGACTATTGAACATCTGGAAGACAAGTTCATTTCATCTTGAGATCATGGTGAAATATTTTGGATATATAAATTCCTTAAGCTATTGTAACCATGTTTTATTGCAAAGATGTAAAATATGCCAGATGTGTGTGAGTTGGAAATCAAACAGAAAAATAAAATATGCAAAGAATTCAGTGATTGTTTTTCATTTCAATGAACTTTTCGTCAAAACATTCACATTATCATTAGGAACAAACAATTATTTTAAGAAATCCCTCTTACAAAAATTATGCATGCCTGGGTGGTTGTGTTTCCTGGGCTCTCAGGAAAAAAAACAGACATTATAGAGTGTGTTTTGCAACTCATTTGATTGTCAGTACATGAAGAGAAACTACTAGAGCTACATTGATCAGCACAAGTGAAAAATCAAAGCCTTTAAGGGACATTTTGGATCCTTGTGAACAGGCAATAATCTTGTACAATAGACCTCACAGAAAGCAAAGATCTGATGAGAGCCATTTCGGGTATCTCTCAATATCTGATAAGATGGAATTAATTTAACCTTATTTTAAGCATTGAAATTTAGATGTCTACACTCCCTGCACAGCAGAACTAAACAGGTGGGATAAATTGCCTTTTGGAAATGCTGAGGTCCCTACGAAGATTATAGCAAGTAAGTGAAGATAGATAGTGATCGAAGTGTCAGATGTCTAATCTGAGGTGGTAATGATAAGCAAATATTTTCCTCATAATTAGAAAACTCCCAATTGACTTAAAAGAAGAATAACAGCCAACACTTCAATTTGTTGCCCCACTCATTGCCTTTCTGTTTAGATGGTTTGTTCTTTAAACAATTATCAAAATGAACTAAAGCCAATATTGGGAACCTCATTAGAATACAGGATACATTTTAGCAGATATCTGTTTACATCAATCAGCTTTTCAGTTGGGTAACCTAACTTGTTTCGGGTCTAGAGGAGAGATGGGGAGGAGATGAGATGATTGGTATATTAATAGTGGCATGTGAAACAGTTTTATTGGTATGCCACAACCTCCATTCCATTAGTATAGAAGTATCACCCCTAATTTCATATTTTATTCAACAAATTGATTAAAAAAATGCACCACTGCAGTTAAGCAAAAAATGAGTATTACCTTAATTAATGTTGTTTGCGTGAAATCTCTCAGCATTATGCAAAGTACAATTTAGTCACAAATTAACAGGTTTTGTGCCCAGACAAATCTTTGTGTGAGAAATTGGCCATGGGTTACAAAAAGAAAAAATCCTTCTGCATTGCATTCATGGTTAAGGGTCCCCAGACAGACAAATCAGGCATAATAATAATAATAATAATAATAATAATAATAATATAAGGCTCCAGCTACCTGATGGTTTAAGTTTCCACAAAGGCACAGGACAAGGAGAATGTTCTAGTGGGCTGATGTAATCACATAGACCAATTTGATGTTAGTCTTTGCAGTGAAATGTTGCTTTTGTCTTTTATTCTCTATTTAATTTCTATTTTTAAAGAAAAAAAAATTGCTATGATTGTGCCAGGATATTCAAATTCCTTCGTTTTTTTTGTTAATTTGTGTTAATTACATTAGTATACACCTTTCTGTTGCTGGGTCACTTAATGAAGAAAGGTAACATTTACAGATCTCCAGTTTATGTCACAAGACTTTTCCGAAGCTTCAGCTGCCCCATTACTGTCACACAGTAAAGCTGGGCTGACTCGCCTTTCTTCTCTATAGAAATGAGAGTTACTGATTCCAGGGAGTCTCGGAGAGCTGCCTGCGGAAGACGAAGCAGGTTGGACCAAACCAGTTAAATGCCACCAATCTCTCAGCTAAGGCAGATGCAGCGTTAGGGATACAACTGTGCAGCTAAAACATACCCACAATGAAAATAACCTGCAGTTATTGGCTGTGTTCCTGCCAGTCAGTCCCAGGGTTAGAACTGGACTGTAAGCTAATGCTGTAGTGGGAGGACGATGCAACAGCTACAAGGCTTATTCCTTGTCCAGACCCTGCCACTGTTGAGGATGCTGCTGCTTTCTCTACAAGAGCAGCAATAAAAGAAAGGCTGCAGCATTTTACCCCAAGGAAAGACTAGTTAGGCTCAATTTACTGGCGGAGCCTCGGGTAAATAATGATTATGTTGATCGAGAATCTCACAGGTTGTGCTTGTAGAGCTAAAAATGCTGCCTGTGAACAGCAGTTGTGGCGAATGCTTGTTACCATATAGTGCATCAACCCTGCTGACAAGCAAGCGGGGTGTTTGAAGCAAACCTCGTGCTGCCAGAGATAAAGCATTTGAGGCAGACACAGGGAACGAAGGGCTGACTTCTGATAACAGCAAGAGAACCACCTCCTGATATAAGACGCCTAGTACATATAAATATTTTATTTGGAGACTTCTAGCTGGAGTTTATGCTTACATTTTCCAATGGTTTAATTGTGGACTGGTTTTATTTAGGCTTGCGTGTGTGTGTGTGTGTTACTTGCAAACACTAAAAATGAACGACTAAAACATAAGCTGGTACTTAAAGAAGGGAAGAAGTACTGGAAATTTATTTGTCTATGCAATACCATACAGTTTATAGACTCTCTAACCCTGGTGATTCGTTTTGCAACATCTACAGTTAAACTTCAAGATCAGCAACTGACAAGAAAACAAGTCTGGAGATTGCTTTATTGTAAAATTTATAAGCTGTGGCCATATAATTAGTTTACAGAGGGATTTGCCTAGATGAAAATCTGCCAAACAGCTGACTGGGATTACGGGTGCCTCTATGGTGACATCATGCCTAAACAGCGCTACAGCTCCACAGTGTTAGTTAGAAGAAAATTCTCTCTCAATTGCACCCCATTTGCACAGACAAGGACCTGGGTAACTAACATATGGGTACCTATGTGCAAAACTGAGAGCCTGGAGTGCTTTTTTTTCATTAAGAGATTGGCATAAGGGCTCTGTGTGCCTGAAGGTGCCACAATGCCAAACTACCTTCAGCTTAGCGTTCCTAACATGAAGCAGAGAATATGCTCTTATGTACAAAACTAGACAGGAAAAAAATTCTTCTCTGGTGCCAGAGGATTACAGACAGCTAAAAGCTATTAGCACCAGTGGATTTGTCTTAAAAGTTCCGTGTCTGTTTATACTTTAAAGAGACTTAGTCTTGGCAGGATACTGCAATGACCAAGCATTGTGGCAACATTAATCCTAGTACCATATCTGTGCAAATTTAAGAATGATGCACTTAGTCTCCCTTACTGTGTAGCAGAACTAGTGATTGTCAGAAAAGGCAGCAGAACAATTCAAAGTGGTGTTTCAGTCTGTTCAGCTGTACAGTTATACGTATAAATCCAGTGCCCACAGCTGTTCAGATACATTGGTTTGTACAGAGCTATCAAACAGGAAATAAAATAGTGCCTGGTGGCCAGCGCCCCTGCACACATATCTTTTCACATAATAATAACAGAAAAAAGAGACTGCTTTGATAGGAAGGCAGCAGGACACTGGGAAGGGGCCAGAGGCTTGGAAAACAGTCAGAGAGGGACAGATTTCCTCTTCAACAAAACACTTGGTCCATTTCTTCCAAATTGTCCCCTCTCTGCTCTTGCAATGTCCCTTCCCTCACCCTTTCCTCTGCTAAATGCTTCTGTCTCCCTTGTTTCAACTTGCCATGAAGAGCCTGCTGTAAGCTGGGTTCTCCCTCCTGCAACCATGTCCCTCCTCGTACCCATCACCCTTGCTGTCCCAGTGTGAGCTGCAGGAGGTAAAAACCTGAAATGAAAATGGTATGCTATCTTTCAGCTGTCTATTCGAGCAGAACCAGCAGCCACGTGGGATTATTATTCTCCTAGTAATTAACACAGGTCAGGGCCCTTCTCTGACCCGAAAGCAAGTGGCATGACAGCCTCTAGCCATGCCTCCAGACTCCCTGGGACCGGGCCCTTAACCCATCGTAGCCCATGCGTACTGCAGGGCGTTGTTTAGAGGGTGGCGGTTTAAAGGTGTGCCAGTTACACCACGCAGATGAGCACAGCTCAGTGCCCAAGCCTGCACCTTTCATTGCTCAAGTTGCTAGTAGCCTAGGCACCTACAAGGAGTCCCTTGGGCTCCATGATCATCAGCCTATCAACCATATCGCATAATCAAAGCAGATGGAGATTGGGGCTCAGTAACAGCCACTCCCAGCCACAAATCTATGCACAAAACTGCTCTATCCTATTCGAGCACTACACCCTAAGACTACAGCTTTTGGATCACTTACTACAGCTACTGCAATAACTTAGGTGAGATATGCTCAGCTTGTTAAGACCTTTGTGCTTTTTGGCACATTCAAACTCATGTTCTCCTTGCGTGCTGCCTTATGTGTACCTTTTCATGAGGGAACATCAATACTGGCTAGAAAGAGCTTCTGCTTGCTCTGTAGTCCTGATGAGGTATGCGGTCAGGGCTCCTTCTTGGCCATTCCTCCACATAAAGCTTTTCTGACACCAGCTTCAGATCCATGAAAATGGATACCTTAGAAAGAGGTACTAAGCTACTATCACCATTGCGTCCTTTGTTGTCCACTGCTTACAGCAGAGGCTTGTGCCCTGACTTAGTAAGTCCCTCAATAGTAAGAAGTTATCTTCTCTGAGACAAGCCTGCTAGCCAGACACCTACTGCAGCACTTAGCAACATCAAGTGGGAAGGATTCAGCAGGGACATAAACTCCAGACATGTAGTGAATTAATATGGATCCTGTGCAGGAGCTGGCTACAGATAGTGTACTCACATACACCTCATTCCATGTAGGCTGGGATTAGTGTCCCAAGGGGTGCTGATCCTTCTTCATTGATGGATGATCTGGCCAGTACACTAGTCAGGAACACCTGATTTCCATGTTGGTCCATAATGAATGTGAGGAGGCAACACATACATGACTAGAGAGCTCAAGTGTTATGATTTTCTGCAAAGTGCAATGTACTAATTGAAGGAGGGGTGAAAGGATGAGTTTTAGATGTACGTAAGGATAAAAACTTGAAGAGAAATTTCTTGCCCGTAAATTTTCTTCAAGGTAAGCGACATTTTCAACCTATTGCTCAACCCCTGTCTCACGAGTCCCTCCCTGTTTGTGGGGTTATACATATGTAAGTATAATGTCATTACCTAAATTATACTCAAATCTTGTTTCAAGAATCTAATATCTCTCTATATCTGGGCTGTAGAGAATCATGTTAGGGGACTGCAACTCCTTCCCTCTGAGGGTGACAGAGCACTGGAACAGGCTGCCCAGGGAGGTTGTGGAGTCTCCTTCTCTGGAGATATTCAAGACCCGCCTGGACAAGATCCTGTGCAGCCTACTGTAGG